>JABAOF010007841.1_pt1 | contig 49360 bp, 44 predicted proteins | sample 7062171 | NCBI WGS metagenome assembly JABAOF01 (sample SAMN14538628, study PRJNA623070) | marine sediment metagenome | biome: marine biome [ENVO:00000428]; feature: marine pelagic biome [ENVO:01000023]; material: deep marine sediment [ENVO:00002113] | place: India: Gulf of Khambhat ... | reverse complement strand
TTGATGTTCCTTTTTTTGGCCCACTCTATCCAGCTGAGATAGTGCTCCGGCTCTATTTCGTTCCGGTCAACAGGCTTTTCCCCGAAATCTCCGTACATGGCGTGCAGGTTCAATCGTTTCGGTCCGGGTATCAAGGAAAAGGCTTTATCCAGATCCATCCGGAGCTCTTCGAATGTCCTTGCTTTCCCTGGATAACTGCCTGTGGCCTGGATTCCGCCGCCTCCGGACGGCGAATCGGATATCTCAAATCCACGCACATCATCTCCCTGCCAGCAAGGGAGGGAAAGTGAGATATTCTCTAATTTTTGAATGGCTTTATCTGTATCGACGCCAATATCGGCATATTTCTGCCTGGCAAAAGTGTAAGCGTCTTTTATTTTCTCCGCATTCATTCCTGACCCTCCTCAACACAACCGTTTTGAGATTGAGTCTTTCATCGGATTGAAAAAACGGCCGTTCTTCTGCACTTATCATACGATAAAGCACCTCTTGAATTAAAGTCTCTCGGGGAAAATTATTGTGCGCAGTTTGTATTTAGTGCGTTTTTCGCATTGAGCTAGTCATAATTTGGTCATAAAGTCCAATTTGTCAAATCCTATCCCTCTGTTTTAAATCAGTTAACAAATATTTCATTTGCACTTATTATACAACTTTTTTCCTGTCAACACGAAGACAGACTAAAAAACAAATGAAAGCAAAGGTATAATATGATAAAAGCAAATGTTGGAGAACGAGACCTGGTTCCGCCTGGCAAAAATACGATGCGCAAAGAAACGATGACTCCTCGGGAAAGATGGCTGGCTGTCCTCAACCGCCAAAAGCCCGACCGCATCCCCATGGACTACTGGGCGACTTCCGAAGCCACTGAGAAAATCATGGCTTATCTCAACCGTCCCAGCGAGAGGGAGATGCTGGAGAAACTCCACGTGGATTTTGTGGTGGAGGTCGAACCAGAATACAAAGGCCCATCCATCCCTGGACAGCATGATGAATTCGGATGCAAGTATCAAAACATTCCTTATGGAACGGGAGAGTATGAGGAATGTGTATTCCATCCCCTGGCTCGATTCGAATCTGTCGAAGAGATCAAACGTTCCTATACCTGGCCTGACCCAGATTGGTGGGATTACAGCGAGATAAAAAAACAGCTCAAGGGCAACGAAAGATATCCCATACAGGGCGGGAACTATGAACCTTTTCTGCTTTACAAGAAGCTGCGGGGAGAGGAACAGGCTTATATGGATATGGGATTGAACCCGGAAATCGTCCACTACTGCCTGGAGAAGCTCTTTCATCTGGGCTACGAGAATACCCGGCGCATACTCGAACAGATTCCAGACAAAGTGATGCTCTCCTATGTCGCTGAGGATATGGGGGCTCAGGATGACCTTCTCTTTTCACCGGCGCACATACATGAGTTCCTTATCCCGAGGATGAAGAAAGTCATCGAACTCATCCACCAGGCCGGAGCATTCGTCTTTCATCATAACGACGGGAGCATCCGCCGCATCATACCGGACATGATCGAAGCCGGAATTGATATCCTGAATCCCATTCAATGGCGCTGCGTAAACATGGACCGTACCGAGCTCAAACAGGATTTTGGAGACAGTGTGATCTTTCATGGGGGGATGGACAACCAGCAGACTCTCCCTTTCGGTACTGTTGATGATGTCAAGGAAGAAGTGCTGGAGAACCTCCGTATTCTGGGAAATAAAGGGGGTTACATCCTTGCCCCTTGTCATAACATTCAAGCCGTCAATCCTCCGGAGAATATCGTTGCCATGTATGAAACCGGCTATGAGGAGGGATGGACATAACAGAAGAGTTAGCCTCCAAAACTTCAGCAAGATAATTTGGGGCCAAGCCTTATTGAAACAGTTGGCGGGGGCTGAACTCTAGCCATCTCCTTGAGATTCTGATAAGGTCTGATCTCGATTATTTCTGACTCAAAGGCCGGACTCTAATAACTATGGTTTGACCTTATATTATTTATCTCTTATAATTTTCCAGAAATGAAATGGATTTACATTGAAGACATCGCCGATTTCAAAGACCAGGAAGTCGAAATCCGTGGATGGCTCTACAACAAGAGGTCGAGCGGAAAAGCGCGTTTCCTCCTGATCCGGGATGGCACCGGTATTATCCAGGGCACAGTCTTCAGCCCTGAAAAGGATCATCCTCTTTTCACAAAGTTTGACTCTCTTACACAGGAATCCTCACTCATAATCCGTGGTCGTGTCAAAGAGGAAAAGAGAGCTCCCGGAGGATTCGAAATAAACATCGATGACATAGAGGTTCTTCAGGTCGCAAAGGACTACCCCATCACTCCCAAGGAACACAGCACGCCTTTCCTGATGGAACACCGTCACCTCTGGCTTCGTTCGCGGAAACAGCACGCCATTCTCCAGATCAGAACCGAACTCATCAAAGCCATTCATGATTTTTTTGACGGAAGAGGCTTCCGGCTTATGGATACTCCGATATTAACTCCGAGCGCCTGTGAAGGAACCACCACTCTTTTCGAAACCGAATACTTTGACCAGAAAGCCTACCTGAGCCAGAGCGGTCAGCTCTATAACGAAGCCACAGCCATGGCCTTCGGAAAAGTCTACTGCTTCGGTCCCACTTTCAGAGCGGAAAAATCCAAAACAAGAAGACACTTGATCGAATTCTGGATGGTCGAGCCCGAAGTGGCATTCGCGACTCTGGACGATATCGTTGAGCTCGGGGAAGACCTGATTGTCTACATCATGGAGCGGATACTGGAGAAGAACAAAAACGAGCTCGAAGACCTGGAACGGGACACACAACCCCTGGAAAGAATAAAAAAGCCTTTCCCACGAATCACATATGACGAAGCTGTAAAAAAGGTAACAGAAAAAGGATCGAAAATGAAATGGGGTGATGACTTCGGGGCCCCGGAAGAAACACTCCTGTCTGAGATATTCGACCTTCCCGTCTCAGTGACCCACTTTCCGGCCAAGATCAAGGCATTCTACATGGAGCCTGATCCGGAGAGGCCAGAAGTCGTCCTGGGAGTGGATATGATCGCCTCAGAGGGATATGGAGAGATCATCGGAGGAGGACAGCGCATTCACGACCTGAAACTCCTGGAACAGAAGATCAAAGAACACAAGCTACCCCCTGAGGCCTATGAGTGGTACGCGGATTTGAGAAAATATGGGTCTGTTCCTCACTCTGGATTTGGTCTTGGGATTGAACGAACGCTCGCCTGGATATGCAAGATAAAGCATATCAGGGAAACCATCCCCTTCCCTCGCCTGCTCTACAAAATCTATCCCTAATTCCAAAAAATTATAATTTATTTGATTTCTAATCCCTAAAACTATAATATATGTGCCTTTAGACAAGGTTAATCTCTTTCGAGCATGAGCATGAGCCATAGGGTTTCAAAATTCGTATTTAAAAACCGTAAGTTTATCCACATCGCCACCGCCACGATCCCCATGCCGATTAAGTATTTTCTCAACGGAACGAGTTCGCTGCCCCTATGGATTGCGGGTTTCATCCTCATGCTGTTCGGAATAACCTTCAGGATATATTCTGCTGGCTATCTTTCAGGTGGGCATACAACAACCATTATTAATGCTGACTACATCTGTACTTCCGGTCCTTTCGCTTACATCAGAAATCCGCTTTACCTGGGGAACTTTATTATAGGGCTGTCTCTAGGTATAACCTTCAATGAATGGTATGGATACGTTGTGTTCATCCTCCATTACATCACAGTCTATTCCATCCTCATCCCCTACGAAGAAAAGTTTTTAGCTAAAAAGTTTGGAGCCATGTACAAAGAATATAGTGACCAGACTCGACGATTCATTCCAAGGCTTAGGCCTTTCACAGACGGTCCCACCGTCAAACCAAACTTTATACTCGGTATCTTGAGTGAGAAATATTATTTCCTCATCCTCCTCATTCTTTTTGCCATTCTCTTCATCTTGTTCGTCAAATAACAAAGAATCAAGACAAGTCCTCCATCTCAGGTATCCCGCACATAAATCCGCTTTCAGAATAAAAGTAAGAAAAAGAGGACAGTCCACTTTTTCAGAGAAGAGGGACAGTCCCTATCTTCCTTAACAAAAGGATCGAAAGGGACAGTCCCTGAAAAAAGGGGCCTGTCCCCTTTTTTTTGGGGAATGTACCTCATTGTCCTGTTTTCGGTTTACTAATACCAAGCAACAAATTACAATTGAACTGATATGAAGAAGATCGCTCTCATCAGTTTTGGATGCGCCAAGAACCTCGTCGACAGCGAAGTCATGCTCGGACACATGGACAAAGCCGGGTATTCCTTTGTTACCAATCCAGAGGAAGCCGATATCCTTGTCCTCAACACATGCGGTTTCATCGAACCCGCCAAAAAAGAGGCTAGTGACGCCTTGAAAGAAGCCGTCGCTTTTAAAAAAAAGGAAGAAGGGAAAAAAGTCATTGCCGTCGGATGTTATGTCCAAAGATACCAAGACTCACTCGAACAGAAATTCCCTGAAATTGATGTTTGGTTGGGAGTAAATGACTTCGATAAAATCGTGCCTGCCATCGAAGGAAAAACATTTGAAAAATCCACAAACAGCTTCCTCTACGATCATACGTCCCCTCGCTTCAGACAAACTCCACCTGCATGGAGTTATGTCAAAATCTCTGAAGGATGCTCCCACGAATGCTCATTCTGTGCCATCCCATTGATCAAAGGCCCCTACCAGTCCCGTCCCATTTCCTCTATTATCCAAGAGGTCGAAGCCCTCTCTCTCCAGGGTGTCAAAGAAGTCAACCTCATATCTCAGGATACAACCTATTTCGGCCGGGATAAAGGAATGGAGGAGGGATTAACTCTTCTCCTTCGAGAGCTATTGAAAATAAAAAATATCGATTGGATCCGCATCCTTTATGGCTATCCTGAGGAGATCAGCGATTCCATCATAGAGATCATTCAGGAAGATAAAATCTGTTCTTATCTGGATATCCCTTTTCAGCACTCTGACCCAAAAATCCTCAAAAAAATGAAAAGAGCCATGGATAAGAAAAGAGCGTTGGCGCTCATAGAGAAATTAAGAAATTCAATCCCGGATATAGTCATCCGGACATCTCTGGTCGTCGGATTTCCGGGAGAAGGCAAAAAAGAATTCGACCATCTTAAAAGATTTGTGCAAGAAGCGAAGTTTGACTATCTGGGTGTCTTCTCCTACTCCAAAGAAGAGGACACGTCCTGCTTCATGCTCGGAGACCCTATCAAAGAGAGAGTCAAGAACAGGAGAAGAGACAAAATCATGGAAATTCAGGCAGATATTTCATTCCATAAGAACGAAAGATACCTCAACCAGCATGTAGATGCTCTGATTGAAGGGACTTCCAAAGACAATCCAAGCGTGCTCATCGGACGGGGAAAATTTCAAGCACCTGAAGTGGACAGCGTGATTCTCATCGAAAAGCCCGATGATTGGGCCAATGTGGTCAACACGATTCAAAAGGTTGAAATCACGGGATGGGATGTATATGATTTATACGGACAACTTGCCCGATGAAATTATTGTCAAAGGTCATCTCCACATTTTTTGGTCTGGGTTACTTCCCTGTCGCTCCTGGCACAATCACAAGTCTAGTGGTCATCCTGGCGTATAAATTCTATCTCTATCAGCTCAACTGGCCTCTTTATCTTTTGATCCTCTTTCTACTCTTTCTCGTCGGCGTCTTTACATCCACAAAATTCTCAGCAGCAGCCAACAAAAAGGATCCGCGGAAGATCGTTATCGACGAAGCATGCGGACAGCTTCTCGTCCTCTTCAGGATGTCTGAGGCCTGGTTTCCCGTCCTTGCCAGCTTTGTCCTTTTCCGGGTTTTCGATATCGTTAAGCCTTACCCTATCAAAAAAGTGGAGGCCCTCCCAACAGGTTGGGGAATCATGCTGGATGACGTTGTCGCTGCCATATATGCGGGAGTAATCGTCAATCTTTATTTACTCTTGAGATGAAAACAAAGAAAGACAGTAAAATCGAGATTATTGCCATAGGCTCAGAGCTTCTGACTCCCTATTCTCAGGACACCAATTCACTCTATTTAACTGAGCGCTTCAATGACCTGGGAATGGAAGTCTCCTATAAAACAATCGTCGGAGACGAATGGGATGATCTTGTCCTCTGCATCAAACAGGCGCTCGCCAGGGCAGGCATCGTTATCGCCATGGGAGGTCTTGGGCCGACCAAAGACGACAGAACCCGCGAGGCTGTCGCCAAAGCTCTCGAACGAAAACTCATCTTTAAAAAGACTCTTCTCCAGAAGATTGAAAGGAGATTCAAACGTAGGGGAATGTCTATGCCTGCTGTCAACAAGAAGCAGGCCTATATCATCGAAGGAGCCGAGATCCTTGAGAATGAAAACGGCACTGCCCCCGGGCTCTTGATTAACACAGGATCTGAGATAGTCATTCTTCTTCCCGGGCCGCCTCAGGAACTCAAACCCATGTTCGACACATCAGTCTGGCCATCTCTTCAGAAATTAAGGAAAAAATTCACAGCCCGAAAAGCTCTGAAAATAACAGGGCTGACTGAATCAAAAATAGAAACTCTGATCACTGACCTCTATCCACAAGAGCCACACACACGACTCACGACGCTTGCGTATCCTGGTCAGATTGAAATCCACATCACTGTTCTCTCCGAAGAGAGCCAGGAGAAAGCTGAGGAAATCATGAAGCAGATGGAGAAAAATCTTCTCGATAGGCTCAAAGAGAATGTTTTCTCCGCAACCGGGGAGGAGCTCGAGGAAGTGGTGGGGAGGCTGCTGCAACTCCATAAAAAAACTCTGGCGGTGGCCGAATCCTGCACGGGAGGATATCTGGGACACAGGCTCACGAATATCTCCGGAAGCTCGGATTATTTTCTTCAGAGCATGGTGGTCTACAGCAACGAAGCTAAAACTCACAATCTAGGAGTCTCAGCAGACTTGATAGAACAACACGGAGCTGTCAGCCCTCAGGTCGCCACAGCCATGGCCGTTGGCATTAGGGAAAAATCCCGCTCAAGCCTAGGGCTCGCCATCACTGGAATAGCGGGCCCCACAGGTGGAACTCCTGAAAAGCCAGTAGGCCTCGTCTACACAGCTCTGGCAGGGGATAATGAGACAGATGTGGTGAAAAATCTTTTCTTGGGAAACCGGGAGATGATAAAATTCCAGTCCGCCCAAAAAGCCCTGGACATGGTGAGAAGATACTTCTTAAAAAACCCTAAAAGTAAAGAGAACTGAGTTGAGAACTTTTATTGCCATTAATCTTGATCCAGAGATAAAAAGAGCTCTCTCACAATTCGTTGGTGAACTCAAAACCCACAGCCAGGAGAAGAGAGGTATCAAATGGGTGCGACCTGAAGGTATGCACCTCACACTAAAATTCCTGGGTGAGATTAACGAAGAAAAGATCCCTCCGATAGAAAGCATCCTGAAAAGGATTTCGGAAAATTTCAAGCCCTTTCCTTTGAGGATTAAAGGAACGGGCTACTTCCCTCCAAAGAGCAAAACTCCCAGAGTGCTCTGGGTAGCTATAGAAGAGGTGGAAGAACTGAAGAGACTTCAATCTAGCATCGAAGAAGAAATGGAAAGTTTAGGATTCCAAAAAGAACGAAGAACATTTCATCCACATCTCACCCTGGGGAGAGTCAAAACTTTCTCTGATATCCAAGAAACTTTGCATTTTCTTGAAAAACACAGAGATAAAAATTTTGGAGAAATGGAAGCAAAAAAAGTTACTTTTTTCAGGAGCGTTCTCAAGCCCACAGGAGCCGAATATTCTGCTTTATCAGAATTTGAATTCAAATGAAGATACTGTTTGCCGGACTCTCTTATCTCTTCGGAGCTATCCCTTCGGGGTATATTCTTTTTTACCTCAGTGAGAAAAAGGATATCCGCAATTTCGGAAGTCAGTCCACTGGAGCGACCAACATGCTCCGCCTGAAAGGCTGGAAATACGCTGTCCCTGTCCTTCTGTTTGATGCTCTCAAGGGAATTCTCCCTGTTATATTAGCCCTCAAGTTTTTTGAAGACCTCACCTTTGCCCTAATCTGTGCTCTTTTAGCCGTGGTGGGGCACTGTTTCCCTATTTACCTCAAGTTCAGGGGAGGAAAAGGCCTGGCAACGGCTTTGGGTGCGTATGCTGCACTCGCCTTCATGCCTTTGCTTCTCAGCTTGGCTGTATTCTTCCTCATCGTTGGAATCACCCGGTATGTATCCCTGGGTTCACTCCTAGCGATCATGAGTTATCCTCTATTCAACCTTTTGTACAAAAATGAGATTGAAATTGTCTGTCTAGGGATCATCCTCTTCCTTCTGATTTCATTCATGCACAGGGGAAATATAGTCCGGCTGATCAAGGGCAAAGAAAGAAAATTGGGAGAGAAAGCAAGATGAAAGTCAGTGTCATCGGCGGAGGAACCTGGGGAACAGCCTTTGCCCTTCACCTCGGCCGGTTAAAAATCGAAACTCAACTCTGGATCAGAGAAAAAGATGTGGTGGAGGAATTGCTGCAGTACAGGGAAAACCGAACTTTTTTACCTGGATACATCTTCCCCCCCGAAGTTTCTTTCTTCCACAATATCAAAGACGCTCTCTCATCCACGAAAACCGTCTTTATCGCTGTGCCTTCCAAATTCTGCAGGAAGATTTTTGAACAAATCGCTCCGCATCTGTCTCCCCAGCACATGATCGTCAGCTTGACTAAAGGGATTGAAGAAGGCTCTCTAAAAACAATGAGCGGAGTGATGAAGGATGTATTTTCTCCTTACTTCCTCCCGCGGATCGCTGTCCTTTCGGGACCGAGCTTCGCTAAGGAGGTGGCTGAAAGCCACCCGACCGCGGTGGTTCTGGCTTCAAGAGAACATAAACAGGCCAAAAGAATCCAGCATTCCATCTCAAGTCCTGTTTTTCGCACTTATACATCCGATGATATCATCGGAGTTGAACTCGCAGGAGCCTTAAAAAACGTGATCGCCATCGCCGCAGGAATCTCAGATTCCCTCCAATTCGGCAGCAATTCAGTCGCGGCTCTTGTCACACGAGGTATAGCCGAAATGACCCGATTAGGTGTACAATTAGGGGCAATACAGGAAACTTTTGCTGGATTGGCAGGGATTGGAGACCTCGTGCTCACGTGTACAGGAAAATTGAGCCGGAACCATTACGTCGGCTTGGAGTTGGGAAAAGGAAAATCTCTGGATGAGATAGTCTCCTCGATGAAGATGGTGGCCGAAGGTATCACAACGACTCTCTCTGTCCATCAACTGGCAAAAAAGGAAAAAATCGAAATGCCTATCTGTGAGCAGGTATTTCAGGTGCTCTACAAAAATAAAAATCCGAGGAAAGCTCTCCAAAACTTGATGTCAAGAAAATTAAAAAGTGAATATTAAGTCAAACAGGAGGAGTCAAATGAAGCTTAAAACAGCTCTAATCCTTATTATATGTTTAAATTTGGTGGCCTGCGCTTCTTCTCAGAAAAAGCTTCAAAGGGCAAGGGAAAACGATCCAGAATACCAGTATAATTTGAGCCTTGTCCATTTAAGAAATGGAAACTTCGACGAAGCCATTAGAATCCTCAATAAAGCCATCGCCCTGAAACCGGACTACAACCATGCTCTCTGCACGCTCGGACTCGCTTACTCCATGAAAGGCGAGTTTCAGGCGTCATTAAACTATCTTAAAAAATGCCTGGACGTTGACCCAAGTATGACTGAAGCCCATAACTACCTTGGCGTGGCCTACCAGGAACTTGGATTCCTGGAAGAAGCTGAAAAAGAGTTCAAAATTGCCATCTTAGATACTAAATATAGATCGAGAGAACTCCCTTACTACAACCTGGCCAGAATCTACTTGACAAGAGGCAATCTTCAAGAGGCCCTTGATCACATCGACAGAGCTCTTCTGTTTAATCAAAATTTCCGCTTGGCACATAACCTCAGAGGGATGATACTCGAAAGACAACTAAAATATGCAGAAGCCATTGAAAGCTACCAGAAGGCGCTCAGAAACCTACAAGCCGACTCGAATGTGGGCACTGACGTGGCCGTGGATTACTGGGTGACGATTAACTTCAATCTTGGATCCGCTTATTTCAAGAATAACGAGCCCCAAAAAGCCAGGAAAATTTTTGTGAGTATCTATCCAAGAGTCACAGACCCCGAAATGAAAAAGCAGATCGAGCAGTATTTAAAAGTCATTAAATAATTGGGGTCAGACCTTAGTAACTTCAGTAATTTGGCAAGGTGGGACTAGGCCTAATTTAGTTATTGAGATTCAGATTTTAATTCCGGTTTCCTGACATTGATTTTTAACAAGGCCTGACCTCAAATATTTACTGAAGTTACTAAGGTCTGACCCCGTTTTTTTAAGTTCCTTCGAGCCAGCCAGAGAGATACTTTTTCTGTTCAGCGGTTAATCTGTCAATCTTCACTCCGAGTGTTTTTAACTTCATCCGGGCAACCTCTTTATCGATCTTCTCCGGAACCGGATAGACTTTATTCTTCAAATCTTTGCCTTTCTTGAGAAGATGGGCCACACAGAGAGACTGATTGGCAAAGCTCATATCCATGACCATGGCTGGATGCCCCTCAGCCGCAGCCAGATTGACCAATCGACCCTCCGCCAGAAGATAAATCCTCTTTCCATTTCTGAGCGTGTATTCCTGGACAAAATCCTTCATCTGTCTCTTCTTCTGTGAAAGCTCTTCTAGGGCGGGTATTTCAATCTCGACGTTAAAGTGACCTGAGTTAGCGACAATTGCCCCATCCTTCATCAGCAAGAAACATTCTCGGGTGATGACACTCTTGTCTCCTGTGACCGTGACAAACACATCACCTATTTTAGCTGCCTTTTTCAATGGCATGACTTGAAAACCATCCATGACTGCTTCCAGAGCCCTGAGAGGATCCACCTCACAAATGATAACTTTGGCTCCAGCTCCGGCTGCCCGCATTGCAATCCCCCGGCCACACCATCCATATCCGGCAATGACAAAATTCAAACCGGCAAAAAGGATGTTCGTCGCTCGAAGGATCCCATCCACAGTACTCTGTCCTGTTCCGTAGCGGTTGTCAAAAAGATGTTTGGTGTTTGCATCATTGACCGCGATGATCGGATAGCAAAGGACTTTATTCTTGGCCATGCTCCTCAAGCGGATCACGCCTGTGGTCGTCTCCTCTGTTCCGCCAATGACTCCTTCAATGAGATCTCTTCTCTCAGAATGAAGCGTAGACACAAGGTCAGCTCCATCATCCATTGTGACTTGCGGATTCAGGTCAAGTGCCTGATTGATATGACGGTAATACGTTTTCTTGTCTTCTCCGTTTATGGCAAAAACGGAAATACCGTAATGTTTCACCAGAGAAGCAGCCACTTCATCCTGAGTACTGAGCGGATTAGAGGCCGTTAAAGCCAGCTCTGCCCCTCCAAGTTTCAAGACTCTCATCAGGTTGCCCGTTTCACTGGTCACGTGTAAACAGGCAGAAATCCGGCTTCCCCTGAGAGGTTTCTTCTTAGTGAACTCCTCCCTTATTGAATTCAGGACAGGCATGTACCTCTCTGCCCATTCCATCTTGAGTTTGCCTTTGTCTGCAAGTTTCAAATCCTTAACATCGTAATCCATCTTTTCTTCCTTTTTTATTCTTTTCTAACTAAATGCCAGCGTCTTTTTTCAACTCTTCCACTTTGTCCAGCTTCTCCCATGTGAATTCCTCTTCTTTACGGCCAAAATGCCCGTAACAGGCCGTCTTTTTATAGATAGGTCGAAGCAGGTCTAAAGTTTCAATCATTCCCTTGGGAGAGAGGTCGAAGTGGGAACGGATCATTTCCTTGATTTTATCCTCAGAGATTTTTGCGGTCCCGAAAGAATCAACCATTATCGAGACAGGATGAGGCACGCCTATGGCATAGGCAATTTGAACTTCCAATTTATCGGCTGCACCAGCGGCCACAAAATTTTTCGCCACATAGCGAGCCATGTATGAGCCTGAGCGGTCCACTTTTGTCGGATCTTTACCTGAAAAACAGCCGCCTCCGTGGCTCCCCACGCCACCATACGTATCGACGATGATCTTGCGGCCGGTGATTCCCGTGTCTGCCAAAGGCCCTCCCTGTTCAAAACGGCCTGTCTCATTTATAAAAAAATTCGTATTTTTATCGATCATCTCCGGAGGAATGACTTGACTGATGACTTCTTGCTTGATTCCCTCTTTCAGGTCATCCATCAGGACTTCTGAATCATGCTGAGCAGCAATCACGACAGTATCCACTCTTACGGGCTTTTGTCCTTCGTATTCCACCGTTACCTGTGACTTCCCGTCAGGCCTGAGATAATTGAGAATCTCTTCCTTTCGCATCTGGGAAAGCCTCCTCACAAGCTTATGCGCCAGCATAATAGGCAAGGGCATGAGCTCCTCTGTCTCTCGACACGCGTAGCCAAACATCAACCCCTGGTCTCCAGCTCCCTGTTCATGGCCTGCGGTCTCATCGACTCCTCTGGCAATATCCTGAGATTGTTCGTGGATCGAAGATATGACAGAGCAGGTCTCATAATCAAAGCCGTATTTGGCGCTGGTGTATCCGATCTCCTTGACCATTTCCCGGACAACCTTCTGAAACTCACAGTAACCTTCACTCGTGATCTCTCCAGCGATGAGAACCAGCCCAGTGGTGACTAAAGTCTCGCACGCCACACGGCTTCTGGGATCCTGAGTGATGAGATCGTCGAGTATGGCATCTGAGATTTGGTCACAAATCTTATCCGGATGGCCCTCAGTTACAGATTCAGATGTGAATAAATGTCTTCCGTCTTTACTCATTTGTCACCTCATTTTTCCTGACAGGCAGGTGAGTCGTGTAGCAAGGAAAAATAACATAAAAGGGACCTATTTTCAAATAAAATAAGAAAGGCGACCAGAAGAAAGAGACCATCCCTCCCCACTTCAAATTTGAATTTAAGACATTATTTATGATATTTATTTTATTGTCCATGTCATCGAACTATGAATGAAGTCTTTAGGTTTAAGACGAAGCTTCTCATCCTCTGTTTATCTCTGTATTTTTTTGTAGGCAGCGCACATATTATTCCCCAGGAGAAAAAAGATTTCCCGTTTCCTGTCACACCATACAAATTCGAGAATGGCCTGAACGTCATCCTTTCTGAAGACCATTCGTTGCCCCTTGTTTCTGTTGTGGTGGCCTACAGAGTCGGCTCCATCAACGAAGAACCGGGAAAAACAGGGCTCGCTTACCTGATGGAAAATATGATGTTCATGGGATCGGAAAATGTCGAGCGAATGCAGCATATCAGCATCATTACCAGAGGCGGAGGAGAGTTCAACGCGACCATGACAGAAGACAGAACAATCTTTTTTCAAAGAGTACCTTCTAACCAGTTGACTCGAGTGCTCTGGCTTGAATCTGATAGGATGAAATCTCTCCAGATCGATGCCTCTAATGTGGAGCAGGTAAAACAGGCAATTCTCGAGGAAATCAGCTTGAGAAAGGAAAGGGATCCTTATCTGGAAAGTTCCTGGTTCTTTGACCGGCTTCTCTACGGCAATTTTGCTTTCGGCCATCCTGTCATTGGGAGCGAAGATGACTTGAAAGACCTGACAGTCCAGGATGTGAGAAATTTCTATAATAAGTTTTATACGCCCAATAATGCGGTTCTCTCGATTGTCGGAAATATCGACCGGGAAAAAACTTTAGAAGACATCCGAAAATATTTTGAAACGATCCCGGAAGGAGAACCCATCCCCCCAGTCCCCTTACCAAAGTCTCCAGAGAAAAAATCAATCGTCGAATCCCTGCAAATCCCCTCTGTTCAATCTCCAGGCTTTCATTTAGGATACAGATTGCCATCTCCCTCTTCTGACGACTTCTATGCTCTGTCCATTATCGAATACATTCTTCTCCGAGGGATGTCTTCCCGGCTTAACAAAAGGCTGATCAAAAGAGAAAAGCTTGTCCTACAATTGAACGGCGGAATCGAGAAACGGCAAGACCAGGCGCGATTAAAAATATTTGTCCAGAACAACAACCAATTCATGGTGCAAAGATGCAAAAAGGCGATATTTTCGGAACTACACAAGCTAAAGAAAGATTTCATCTCTGAAGAAGAATTAAAGAAAGTGAAAAATATGTTTCGCAAAGATTACATCAACCAATACAACACATCTTTGCCCAAAGCTCTTTTTCTCACAGAGACATTCCTCTCCAGGAACATTCTCCTGAATCCTGCGGAAGAAATTGAAAAATATATGGCTATCACGCCAAGAGACATAATCGGTGTCACAAACAGATATTTCGGTGTAGAGAGCGTTATTGTTGACGTAAAAACAAAATGAAAGTGAAAAGCCGCCATGTAATCATCCTCATTTTTTTCCTATTGTTCCATATAATCCAGAATTCTCCTCTTCCTTCTCAAGAAAGATTCCGCAAGACACCTCCAATTCCAGGGCCTTTTTCCACTCTGCAACTTCCAGAAATCCAACAGACCTCACTCTACAATGGTCTCACTCTCTGGGTAATCCCTCAGAATGATATTCCGATCATCAGTCTCAAGATCATTGTGTTCGCCGGAGAAAGCTCATCCCCCGAGAGCCTTCCTGGCTTGGCGACTCTAACAGCCAACTCGATCAGTCGAGGAGTCTCGGATTTTTCTGCCTCAGAAATCGAAGAAAAGATAGAATTTATGGGGGGAAATCTTTCCGCTGAAATCCATCCTGATTATTCTCTGTTCTCCTTTTCTTTTTTGGAAGAATATTTTGACCAGGCCTTAGACCTTTTGAGTCGAATGCTGATTCAACCCACATTCACCCGTCGGGAAATCGACAGCGTGAGGACGACCGCCTATTACGATTTGTTGGAGAAGAGTAGTGACCCTGATTTTTTTGCAAAAAGACAACTGCTTCAGTCTCTCTTCAATAACCACCCTTATGAGAAAAGCGCATTTAATGAAGACGGACTAAAGAATATCACTCAGAAGGACATCGCATCCTTTTTCACCAACCACTATCGACCGAATAATACTCATCTTGTTTTCACTGGCAATCTCAACATCAAAACTGTCTTCAGAGAGGCCCGGCGTTTTTTTAATAGATGGCAGAGAAGGGAAATGAATCACTCGACTCCTCCCTCTCCTGAGCCACAAGAGAGCATGAAAGTCTGCTTCATCGAAACTCCTGGAGCCAAAGACGCCACTATTTTTATGGGAAACATTGTCATGCCTGCAACCAACCCCGACATCTTTCCTCTTATAGTCATGAATCAAGTGCTCGGCGGGACACCAAACAGCCGCCTTTTCATGAATCTCAGGGAATCCAAACAATATGCGTACAATGCTTTTAGCGAAATCGAATTTTTTAAGAGCTGCAGTGTTTTTTCCATCCATGCACGTGTCAGGCCGGAAGTCGTCGAATCATCAATCAAGGAAATTTTCAACGATATAGACCTCATCACAAGCAAGAAAATTCCGAGTTTCGACATCGAGCAAGCTAAATCTTATTTAATCGGAAATTTCCCACTACAAATCGAAACTCATAATGACTTGTCCTCAAAAGTGGCTGAGCACAAAGCCCTTGATCTAGAGGATGAGCACTGGAATAAATATTATGAAAACATCATGCTCATCAATTCAGAGAAAGTCTTTGAATTAGCCAAAAAGCTTCCGCTGAAAACTCCGGTCATTGTTGTCGCAGGAGCTGGGGATATCGTCCTGAACCAGTTCGGAGAATTCATAAAAGAAGTGGATATTTACAATAAAAAGGGAATTTACTTAGGAACGTATAAGTTTGATTAAGGAGATAAAAAATGAAACTTGTGGAGTGCGTGCCCAATTTCAGCGAGGGAAGAGACAGGGAGAAAATAAACACCATCACCAAAGAGATTGAATCTACCCCTCAAGTCACACTTCTCGATGTGGATCCGGGCGAATCGACTAACCGGACAGTCGTTACCTTTATCGGAACCCCAGAAGGAGCCAAAGAAGCTGCTTTTAAAGCGATCAAAAAGGCTTCCGAAGTCCTGGATATGAGCCAGCACACAGGAGCCCACAGCCGGATTGGCGCCACAGACGTTTGTCCGTTCGTTCCCGTATCCGGTGTGACTATGGAAGATTGTGTGCAGTTTGCCCATGAAGTCGGAGAAAGAGTGGCCAAGGAACTCAACATCCCTGTCTACCTGTATGAAGAAGCCGCTCAGAAACCAGAGAGACGAAACCTGGCGACGATCAGGATAGGAGAATACGAGGGTCTTCCGGAAAAATTCAAGGATGCCGAATGGGCGCCTGATTACGGCAAGCCGGTTTTCAACCCAAAAACAGGAGCCACAGTGATCGGAGCAAGAGAATTTCTAATTGCCTACAACATCAACCTCAACACCAGAGATCGGAAACTCGCCCATGAGATCGCACTCAACATAAGAGAGAGAGGAAGAGCCAAAAGGGATAAAGAGGGAAAAATAATTAGGGATGAAAACGGAAAGGCCATCAAGGTTCCCGGCAAGTTCAAGGAGATTAAGGCTGTCGGATGGTACATCGAGGATTATGGCATCGCCCAAATCTCTATAAATTTCACCAATTATAAAATCTCGCCTCCACACATTGTTTTCGATGAAGTCCAGAAAGAAGCGGAAAAGCTCGGACTGAGAGCAACGGGCTGTGAATTGGTGGGACTCATCCCGAAGGAAGCCATGCTCATGGCCGGAAGGCATTATCTGGAAAAACAAGGAAAAAGCGCCGGAGTGCCAGAGGAGGAACTCATAAGAACCGCCGTTCTCTCTCTCGGCCTCAATGATGTCTCCCCATTCGAAACCGAGAAAAAAATCATCGAATACCAGTTCAAGGAAGTCGAAAACTCGCTAATCGACCTCAACCTGAGGGAATTCGCTAACGAACTCTCCATGGATTCCCCGGCTCCTGGAGGAGGAAGCACGGCCGCCTTGAGTGGAGCCTTATCCGCTGCCCTTTCGTCGATGGTCTCCAACCTCACGGTCGGTAAAAAGGAATACGAAGATGTTCAGAAGGATGTGAAAAAATTCGCTGTGAGTGCTCAAGGTTTAAAAGATGAATTCCTCAGAGCTGTTGATCTGGATACCATGGCCTTCAACAAGGTCATGGATGCACTCAGGCTGCCCAAGAAAACGGATGAGCAAAAAGAAGAAAAGGCCCGGGCCATAGAAAAAGCATCCCAGGAAGCAACATTAGTGCCTCTGGGCGTGCTCGAAAAAAGCATCGAAACCTTGAAGCTGGCCAAAGAGGTTGTTCTCAAAGGGAATAAGAATTCTTTGAGCGATGCCGGAGTGGCAGGGCTCATGGCTCAAGCCGCAGCAGAAGGCGCCTATTATAATGTTAAGATTAACCTGCCCGGTCTCGAGGATGCGGATTTCAAGTCAAAGACAAAAAAGCAAGCCGCCACACTCGTGAAAAAAGCCCGGATGCTCGGGGATGAACTAAGAGAAATTGTCGAAAAAGAACTAAAGTGAATAGTTACAAAGTTAGATAAGAGATGTCGTTACGAGCGCAACGTGGCAATCTCAACCTTATCAATGTCATCAAGATTAAAGAAGTGGAATTTCTTCGTTCATGGCACAAATCTATCCAATTCTGAACACAGCATTTACATATGGGTTAGATAGACTCAAGAATGTTTTCTTATAATTTTTTTAAAAGGATCGCCTTATTTATCTATTGGAGATTGCCACGCTGCACTCACAATGACATAGAAGTGAAATCACCATGCTGTGCCCGCAATGAAATAGACGTTATATTGTTGCGCAGCGCTCACAATGATTTAGAGGAGAAACTGCTTCGTCCTTCCCGAATGAGCACATACAGGAAGCTATCACATTCAGCTCGAAATGAAATAAAATCTTGTCACTTTGGAAACAAGGCTTAATCTTGAATAATTATTTAATCACCGGGCCGCCACGCTGCGGGAAAACCACACTGGTCCTAAAAGTCACCCAGGAGCGGCTCCTTTCGAGTAAGTTCGGTGGATTCATCACTGAGGAAGTGAGAGAAAAGGGAGAGAGAATCGGATTCAAGATCATCTCTCTGCCGGATAAAAAAGAAGGATTTCTGGCAAAGAAAAACTTTTCTTCTCCCTTTCGTGTGGGAAAATACGGAGTGAATCTTAAAGATTTAGAGGATATCGGATGTTCGTCCATCGAGGACGCCCTTGACTCAAAAAAAACTGTCGTTGTGGATGAGATAGGAAAGATGGAGCTTTTTTCAGAAAAATTTAAAAACTCTCTGCTCAAGGCTTTGGACTCGCCCCAAAAGGTTCTGGCCTCAATCATGGAACGGAGAAATGAATTTGCAGATAGGATCAAGAGCCGATCGGATGTAACACTGGTTTGTCTCAACCGAGATAATTTTGAGTCTATCCTCGAAAAAGTTTCTGAATGGATCACAAGGCCTTGAATATTGAGAAAATAATGGGAGAAAAAAAATGAAAGCTCTTTTGGTCATCGATATGCTCAAAGACTTCATCAATCCTGATGGCGCACTCTACTGCGGCGAGACATCCAGAGAGATCATCCCTTTTATCAGAGAAAAAATTGAGGAATTCCATAAAAATGGAGATTTAGTCATCTTCCTCTGTGATGCTCACAAAGAAGATGACCTGGAGTTCAAAATGTTCCCCAAGCACTCCGTCATAGGCTCGGAAGGAGCCCAAATCATCGACGAACTTCCGGTTGGCAAGGAGGATGTGGTCATTCAAAAAACACGTTACAGCGCATTTTATGCCACGAATTTGGATGTTGTCTTGAAAGAGAGCTCGATCAGTGAAGCCCATGTCGTGGGCGTGTGCACATCGATCTGTGTCATGGATACGGTGGGAGACTTGAGGAATAGAGATTACAAAGTCATCGTCTATAAAAAAGGAGTGGCTGATTTTGACCCGAACGCCCACACATTCTCCCTCGAAAGGATGGAGAAAACCTACGGAGCCAAGATCATATAGCTGGTCATTCCATGACCTCTGATCAGAAAAAATAAATTGTGGGGGAACTATGAAAGAATGGAAAACTCAAGGAAAAAAGCTTAAGCTCGTGGAGGGAAACATCGTCCTTCTCGATGTTGAAGCCATCGTTAACGCAGCAAACAAGAATTTGATCCTGGGCGGAGGTGTGGCTGGAGCCATACGGAACGCCGGAGGACCCTCCATCCAGGAGGAATGCAACATAATCGGTCCCATCAATGTCGGAGAGGCGGCGATGACAAACGGGGGAAACCTCAAGGCAAAACATGTCATCCACGCCGTCGGACCCGTCCAGGGAGAAGGTCAGGAAGAAAATAAACTGCACAACGCCACCCTAAATAGTCTGAAAATTGCCAACGAAAACAAACTGAGAGATATTGCTTTTCCCGCGATCAGCACCGGTATATTCGGATTCCCCATACAAAAATGCAGCGAGATCATGCTCAAAACGGCCATGGAATTCCTGGAAACACATGACTATCCCCAGGAAATCATATTCTGTTTGTACGGACAGGAATCTTACAGTGTCTTTGAACAAACCCTGGATAAATTCACCTCTTGAGACTCTTCAACCTACGGACTTCTTCTGACTTTTTTTATGAAAAACAAGAGCACAAAAAAGAGGAAAGAAAGGATGACGATAGTCCCAGAGGCGGGAAAATCTAAATAATAGGCCAGAAAAAGCCCTAGCAAGACAGATAGTACGGCAATAAAAGATGAGAAGATGATAGCCTTTTTGAAATTGGATGCCAGTTGAAGGCCTGCCGCAGCAGGGATAACCACTAGGGCGGAGACCAGAAGAATCCCCACGACTTTCATGCCGAGTACCACTGTCACGGCTGTCAGAATGGTGAGAAGAACATCCAGATGTCCCACCTTGATTCCCGACGCTTTTGCCGCCTCACGATCAAAAGTCATATACATGAATCTGTGGTAATGCAGGATGACGACAGAAACGACAACAGCGGCTAAGGCCACCGAGAGCCACACTTCTGAAAGCTCTATGGCCAGGATATCTCCAAAAAGATAACCGAAAAGATCCACATTAAAGCTTTGAGCAAGAGTGGCCAGCACAATTCCCACAGCCAGTCCCACACTACTAAAGATCGCGATAGCTGTGTCTCCGTAGAGACCTGCCTTCTCCTTTAATTTCATGATCCCCAGAGCCGCAACGACAGCGATGACAAGGGCCACACCCAGAGGGATAATCTTTAACAAGATGCCTAAGGCTACTCCGGCAAAAGTGATGTGGGCCAAGCCATGGCCGATCATGGAATCCCGTCTCAAGATGAGGAACACACCCAAGAGCGCACAGGCGACAGCGATGAAGACTCCTGCCAGGAGTGCTCTTTGGAGGAATCCATAAGTGAAAAAAGCGTCCATTTCAAACTACATGCTTTAAGTCACAGCTTAATGACGGTGGGAAACAAGGTGGTGTCCCTCGGCCAGCATTTCTTTAAAAGCCTGCGACTGGCAAAATTCTTCATGTGTTCCGTGGTAGACTAGTTTCTGGTTGAGACAGGCCACCTTATTCACGTGCTTGTTCACGATCCCAATATCATGCGTGATCATCACAATCGTGATGCCTTCTTTTTTATTCAGAGAATCGAGCATGTCATAAAAACGCTCCTGCGTTTCTGTATCGACGCCTGTTGTCGGCTCATCCAGAAACAGGATATGAGGCTGATTGACAATGGCCCTGGCGATGAACACACGCTGCTGCTGGCCACCTGAAAGACTCCCGATTCTCCAGTTTTTAAAATCCTCCATGCCCACCTGCTTCAACGCTTTCTCTATTGAAAATCCCTCTTCTTTTTTCTTCATTCCTAGAAATTTCTGGCTGGCCTGAAGCTCCATGGCCACCACTTCCTTGATCGAAGCGGGAAACAGGGGATCGATGTGAGTGGCCTTCTGAGGAACATAGCCGATCCGTCTCCAATCCGAAAACTCATCGACAGACTTTCCCAGTATCCAAGTCTCTCCATGTGAAGGCTTCAGAAGTCCCAGGATGATCTTGACAAGAGTGGTTTTCCCGGAACCGTTAGGACCGATAATGGCTAAAAAATCTCCTGGGTGAATGGCAAAGGTCACATCCTTCAGGACCTGGATAGAGCCGTAGCTGAAGGAGACGTTGTTGACGTTGATCAACGGTTTTGAATCAGCGGCAGATGAGCCCATCTTTTAAATTCTCCAGATTTTCTTCCATTATATCAAAAAAAGTCTTTCCTAACTCCAACTCTTCTTTTGTCAGGTTCGCGCCGGGATTCAAGACAAGGGTTCTGGCCCCCACCTCCCTGGCCATAACTCTGGCCAACTCATCACTCACCGAGGATTCAAAAAAGATGACTTTAATTTTATACTTCTTTGCCAGTTCCACAATCTCGATTAATTTTTTCGGGGTTGGTCTTGAATCAGGGCTCACTCCATAAAGAGAAATCTGGCGCAAGCCATATCTTCTCGCCAAATAGCCAAAAGCCGCATGGCCACCGAGAATGAAGACTTTATGGGCACATTCTTGAAGACTCACTCTGAATTTTTCATCCAGAGCTCGAAGCCTCTGTTTATAAACAGAGGCATTTTTTCTAAAAATTGAGGTTCCCTCTGAGTCCAATCCGGAAAGAGCCGCAACGATCTTGTCGACTATGATCTGGTCATTCTGAAAGTCCAGCCAGATATGGGGGTCCACTCCTTCGGTTTCATGCGCATGCTCTTCTTCGTGCTCGCCTTCATGCTCGCCGCGGGTGGATTCTCTCTCGATCAAGGGAATCCCCTGGCTGGCTTCGAGAGTCCTCAAATTCGGATTCTGAACAGCATCCAGGATATCCTGCAGCCATGGCTCCATGGTGGAACCGATGAATATGAAAAGATCAGCCGCTGAAAGCCTGACAATATCACTCGGCCTTGGCTGCCAGGTATGAATTTCTGCACCAGGAGGGATAAGAAGATGAACCTCTCCCCTTTCCCCGCACACAGTCTGGGCAAACTCCATCAAAGGAAAAACACTGGTGACTATGCGGATTTTGCGCGCAGAGGCTAAAAAAGGAGCCTGACTCAGTATGAGGATGACAACGAAAGCAACTAATAAAGAGGACTTAAATCTCGGAGGCCTCCATCTACCAAAAGGAAGATTCCTCTTGCTCATTCGACAGGATAAAGCCTTTCTTTCCACTCAAATTTCTTTTTGAACAGAGAGAGTCTGAATGAATTGAGGAGTATCAAAACAGCAAAGAGTACGGTTAAAGGATGGAGCTGTCCGGCAATGATACCGGTTTTGAACCTTATGGAGAGGATGAGCTTGATCAGGGCCAGCGTCATGACTTGGAGAAGAGGCAATGTCACACTCTGATGGGATTCAAAAGCAACCCAAAGAGCAATATAGGGGTAGATGAATAAGTAGTAGCAAGCCAAAAGAAGCACAAAAAGAAGATGCGGTGCCTTCCCTAAGGCTTCATATGAATTCTTCGAGAATCCGTTCCACACCTCTTTAAAGCTCCGATAGAACCTCACATCCATGAACGGAGTGCCGTCGATGATGGCTATCCTTCCGTTATTTTCCTTCACTTTCTTGGCCATAGCAATATCATCGACAACCTCTGTTTTGATCGCTTCGTAACCGCCCCAGGAAAAGTAAAAATTCCTCTCGATGAAGAGAAAAGGTCCCATGGCAAAAGAAAGTCGGGTATCTTTCGAGAAGTTCATCATCTTAAAAGGAAAAAGAGCGACAAAAACAAAGTGAATCACAGGAAAATACAGTTTTTCAGCCCAGGTCTTAGTGATGAATCCTGGAATACACGAGACAAAATTGGACTTCCGCCTCTGCGCCGCAGCCAGAGCGGTGGAAATCGAATATGGCTTATGAATAGTGTCAGCATCGGTGAACAGAAACCAATCTCCTCTAGCCACCTGAGAAAGCTGGTGNNGAGATGGAATGAGGCTTATGGATTGTATCGGCATCGGTAAACAGTATCCATTCTCCTCTAGCTACCTGAGAAAGCTGGTGGCAGGCCCAGTTCTTTCCGTTCCATCCGGGTGGAAGCTTTTTTCCTTTGATAACCTTTAACTTCTTGTGGCAGACAGAAATCTTTTTTACTATTTCATAGGTTCTGTCAGCCGAATTGTCATCGAGAACAATAATCTCAAGGTGAGGATAGTCGGATTTCAAAAGCGAGGATACACAATTTTCAATGTTTATCTCTTCATTCCGTGCGGGAACAAGGACAGATACAAATGGGAGAGGTTTTTTAGGTCTAATCTTCTTCTGGCTGCGAAGCCTGTTCAAGTTCTGGAGGAGATTGAGTAAGATGAGGAAAAGAAAGAATAGAATCAACACTTGAATAAAATGCATGTTCGCTACCAGCCAGATTCCTGTTTGATTTTTCTCATGTAAGGCTCATCGATGATCCTTTTCACTCCCAGAGAACAAAGTAAGGCAACGAGGAGTAAGACTTCTTGCCAGGGCTTTTTCAAAACCACAAACCAGAGAACAGGGATGCTGGCCATCCCGATGCTGACGGCCAGATGAAAATTCCGAAAAGGAAGGTAAATGATCCCGATGAGCAGTCCTGAAACAAGGATGATCAAGGGCTGCATTCCCAGAAGAAATCCCAAGGCAGCCGCCATCCCCTTTCCGCCTCTTCCTTTGAGAAACACGGGGAAGTTGTGTCCCAGGACAACACAAAATCCGCAGAGCCATATCCACCAGGGCGAAAGACCGAGGAGAACACCAATCCAGTAAGCACCATATCCTTTGGATATGTCCAGGAGGCCGGCTAATATTCCGTACTTTTTTCCGACTAGATGCCAGACGTTCCGTCCGCCGACATTCCCCTCTCCCTCAACGCGGATATCAATGCCTTTGACTTTCTTGGCAATTATGTAGGAAAAAGGAATCGATCCAAGAAGATACGTGAGAATACACCCTACACTGATCTGAACAACCATCCTCTTTTACTACATCTTTATTACATAAGAATCAGGATGTCAACCATAAAAAGAATACGGGGACGTTCCCCAAGGTACCACCTTAGCTCACTAATCTCTCCATTTTAGTCAATCTGGTATAAAACTATGTGATGCGTATAAACTTATTGGGCTAAGGTGGTACCTTGGGGAACGTCCCCATTAATTAAATCGGATGATGATTTCTTTTCGAGAATAGGTCTCTCTTTGTCCTTTGAAGCTTATCTTTATCTTTTTATCAGATTTCTCTGTGTCTTCCACCTCGGCTTCACTCGCAGACGTCACCGACCTCGATGTGCTCAAATTCAGAGAGTATTCTTTGCCTCCCAATCCTTCAATAAGGACTTTCAATTCATCATCCCTGTACTGGGTTCGAATAATTTTCAGCCCGGTTGTCTTATCCCCGACCTGCGGAAAATGGGGATGATAGTCCAGACAGATGACCTTTTCCGTTTCAATCTCAACATCTGTTTTTCCGGCCACCTCCAGACTGATAAGGCAGCGTACTTCTCCTTTATTCTCTTCAGTGTTGAATTCTATCTCCTCGCCGTTAACTCTCACAGATTTCACCTGCGTTCCAAAGCCCAGAGAGGGCGAAAAATGCAAACGATAAGGTTCCCTGGCTTGAGGTTCGACTTGAAGAACCAATCGGCTCATGGAGCGTTGGAGATCAAAATGGAAAATATCCTCTCCGACTCGAAAATTCCTGGCTTCCACATTATCCCAGCTTCCCGGAAAGCTGGGCCTGAATTCAATTTCCCGATCTATGGCGTTCCCTTCCAAGCCAAAGAGTCCGCGCACCAGACAGGTGATCACAGGCGAAGACGAAAATACCTGATGGGGAACTGATGTTTCGAGAGGTGTGAAAAATTCGCCTGAAAAAAGCTCATCACAATCCCCCAAGGCCCCAATAAAAGTGTTACGGGCCAGGCTCATAAGATGAGAGTATCCGGATAATGACCGGTCGTAGTTGTATTCGGCTAGACAGGCATAACCGGTGAGAAAGGGCCAGACAGTTCCGTAATTGTAGTTTTGCGGGTCATAATAAGAACTCTCGGGAGAAAGAGACCTGACTCCCCAATCTGTGCTCATCTCAGACGAGGCCAAAAGGTCCAGGACATAATCTGCGCGCTCAGGGGGAAGATGCCTAAAAAAGAGGGGCATGAACGGCCAGACTGTTGTTTCCATGAGCGGCTTGTCCTCAGTTGTGACGGCATGCGCATATCTCTTCTTTTCCTCCACCCAGAATTTCTCGCGCAGGGCTTTCACCGCTCTGTCAAAGGTTCTCCTGGCACTGTTCGAAAGAGCCTCATCTTTCATCAGGAGTGCAAGTTCTGAAAACACACGATGGGCTTCTGTCGACAATGCCGCAAGATAGATGTCTGACTTGGTGTTCTTCAGAAAGGCGCCAAGCTCCAGAGCGGCTAAACCCGCCACTGTATTTTCCATAATACCGTCTCCATCCGTATCCGCGTTCAACACATACTGATACGCTTTTCTAATCGAAGGCCAGGATTCTCTTATGAAGTTCATATCACCGGAGGATTTCAGATAATCATACAGGGAGACGATATAATAAGGAGACGTTTCCGCATGGTAATATCCGTAGGGGTACTCATCAAACCAGGGAATGAAACCTGCGCCCTGGGAAAGTTCATGCATGATCTTTCCGTCCTCCCGCTGGTTTTTTCGGATAAGGGCCAACGCCTGTCGTGTCACATCGAATGAGCCGTAGCTGTTTATGGCCCAGGAATTGAAAAATGTATCGCCTCCGAAGTACCACGCGAAGCCAGGCCTTTCACTCCTTCCAGATATCCCATATCCAGCCACCAGCCCGCATCCCAATTGAGGATTGCAGACAAGGGCATCATTCACCGCCACTTTGGCCCACTGGAAGGCCTGGTCCAAAAGTGCATTCGGAGTCCGAATAGAGAGATTCTCGGAGAGCAATCTGTCCATATGACTGGACTTTTCTTTGTAAAGCTTCTCTAAATCATTGCCAAGGTGGGAATATCGATCATCAGCCCGCTTTCTTCCCGTGTGGCTGGCTGAGATAAAGATAGGAAAAAATGTCCGCTTCGCCGTTTCAGGCTCCACCTTGATTTTGATCTTCATGTCTCCCTCTGGGAGGGCGTGCGCGGGTCCCGAAGAGAACCGTTCTCCCTCCGGACTTCCCACAAGGGCCACATTCTTCCTCGTCCCCTCGGAAATGACAAAATATCTCTTCCCACTGTCCCAGTAGCTGTACTGTCCTCCAAGGCCTGCCGGCCACATAGGCTTCAAATCTGGCGTGAAGCTGGCCACTACAGAAAGGGGCTTGATCGACTCCACAGAAAGAAGGATCACTGCACCCGCCTCTCTTAACGGTGTAAAGAAGACCTCTTCAACCTTAAAGGAGGAATGGACATAGTGAATGATTGTCTGGTGGGGATAAACGTCAATCCTTTTCGCCGCGTCTTTTCCCTCAATAATCTCATTCTCATCCTCGATCAGAAAATAAAGCTGGAAGTTGTGAAGGACTTTGTAAGGATAGATCCAGATCTCCGCATTTCCGTTCTCTCTACCCAGAACCGCGCTTTTCTGGCCCAGAACATCAAAATAGCTGTGGGGCTGGACAGCACGGCTCAAACGAAGATCTCCACCTCTCAGGTCGAATTTCTCAAGAGATGATTGTTCATTCCCGAAAGAAGGATACCAAAGAAAACAGACAACCCAAAGAATGAGTGCGATCCTTTTCATGATTCTTTCTCCTCGTTCAGAAGATACGCCTGGGTTCCTTTTCCGACCTCTACCACGTAGAATGTCGGCTGAGGGAATCCTTTTTTCTCTGCATCTTCGAGAAGCTTCTCCTTGAATGCGGGGATCCCCTCTTTTTTAACAAGAGCGATTCCTGACCCTCCAAATCCGGCTCCGGTTAAACGGGCTCCAAAACAATCGGGGAATTCCTGTGCAACCTCATACAGAAGGTCAAGCTCAGGACAGGAGACTTCGTAATCGTCCCTCAGGCTCTCATGAGATTGGAAAATGAGATCCCCTAGCCGACTGAAATCATCTTTCTCTAGAGCCTGGACCGCGTCCTTCACTCTCTGGTTCTCACTGATGACGTGTCTGGCTCTTCTGAAAACCACATCATTCATCTCATTCTTCATCCCCTCGAGTTTTTCCAGTGTCGCTTCTTTATATTTCCTCACTCCAGATTTTTTCAAAACCTCCAAAGCCTGGGAAGACTCCTGCCGCCTCTTGTTATATTCTGAACTGGCCAGTTCCCGGCGGACTCCAGTCTCATAAACCACAATCCGGAGTCCCTCCTCTATCATGCGCAGCGGGAAGAGTTCATAATCCAGTGTCTCACAATCCAAAAACAGGGCCTTGCTTTCCTGTCCGAAAACAGAGATGAATTGATCCATGATGCCGCATTGAACACCGACAAACTCGTTTTCTGCCTTGCGGGCGATCTTGACCATCTCCAGCGGTTCGATGTCGAGTTTGAATAGTGCGTGTAACCCATGAACAACACTCACCTCAAGAGCCGCCGATGAGCTCAAGCCGGCCTCTAAAGGAACATTTCCCCAGATGAGCCCGTTCACTCCTCGAAGCTCGAATCCCTTTTCCTCCAGCGCCCACAAAATTCCCTTAATATAGTTCACCCATCGGCCGTCTTCCGTGAACGAAATCTCGGATAAAGAGAACTCTTCCTTTTCTTTAAAATTCTCTGCCCAGATACTGACTTTGTCATCCATTCTTCTCGAGAGGAAAAAATAACTCCTCAAGTTCAGCGCCGCAGGCAGGACATAACCCAGGTTGTAATCCGTGTGTTCACCGATGATGTTTATCCGGCCAGGAGCGAACGAGAAGACTTCAGGAGGTGTACCGAAGACTCTTTCAAAGGCTTGGATTAAAGTGCGTTCCATACGAAGCACATGAATTGTAAAGAAAACAAAAAAGAAAAGTCAAATGGAGCAACAACCTTAAGGCTAAATCATAATTTTCCTTGAATCCTACCTTTTTTTATGTCATTATTTCTCCTCATTTTTTGGGAAGATCATATCGCATCAAACTGGAGGTTTAATAATGTCATCTACCTTCGAAGGATTTAAACCACCTCTCCTCTGGAAACATTTCGAACAAATCCTCAAAATCCCCCACTGCTCAGGGGACGAAAAAGCCATGGCTGATTACATCATATCAGTGGCGGAAAATTCGAACCTGGAGTGGGAAAAGGATAAAGTCGGAAATGTAGTTGTCAGAAAAAAAGCAACGGCTGGGCATGAACAGGCCGAGGGCGTCATTCTTCAAGGTCACCTGGACATGGTCGGCGAAAAGAATTCTGATGTTGACCATGATTTTGCCAAGGACGAAATCCAGGCTGAAGTCAAGGGAGAATGGGTTCAAGCGAAAGGAACCACTCTCGGAGCAGATAATGGAATCGGTGTGGCCGCTTCGCTGGCTGTCATGGAAGATTCCGCATTAACACATGGCCCTCTGGAGTTTCTCTTCACAGTGGATGAAGAAACTGGTTTGACTGGAGCGACTAAAATTGAGACAGGTTTTCTCAAGGGAAAAAGACTCCTCAACCTAGACAGCGAAGACGAGGGGGAATTCACGATCGGCTGTGCAGGTGGCGCAGATTCTGAAATCATATTATCCCTGAAAAGGAACACAGGCAGTCAAGGAGAACTTTTCCAGCTAAAACTTTTCGGTTTCAGGGGTGGACACTCAGGAATCGACATCAACCAGGGACGGGGAAACGCCGTTCAACTGCTTGCCCATATGCTCTTGCAAGCGATGAAGAGCTTCTCATTCGAGCTGACACGCATGGAAGGCGGGAACAAACGAAACGCCATTGCCAGGGAAGCATGGGCATACCTGTACATCGACCCTTCCCAGGAACAAAATCTTTCTTCATTTTTCCAGGAAGCTTTCGAGAAAATTAAGCTCGAATACCAGCAAGTAGAGAAAGAGGCGAATTTCTCTTTTGAAAAATCTGATGGGGATAAAGAAGACCCGCTCACAGCCGAAACTCAAGAAGCCCTTATCAATCTCCTGACTGCTCTTCCCCATGGTGTGATCGCCATGCATCCTGAAATGGAAGGCCTTGTGGAAACCTCTTCTAACCTGGCTATCATCCATACACATCAGGATAATGCGGAAATCATCTGCAGCAGCCGGAGCTCAGATGCCTCAGCCCTGAAGTCTACGCGAGCTACGATTGCCACAGTGAGCCAAGACGCTGGAGCAGAAATCAACCAGCCTGAAGGCTACCCAGGCTGGACACCAAACCTTCAGTCCCCGCTTCTCAAAACTTTGAAAGAAGTTTACCAAAACATATTCCAGAAAGAGCCAGAAGTGGGCGCTGTTCATGCCGGTCTCGAGTGCGGAATCATCGGAGAAAAATTCCCTGGGATGGACATGATTTCCTTTGGGCCCACCATCGAGCACCCTCATTCTCCCGAAGAAAGGGTTCATGTGGGCTCTGTTGAAAAATTCTGGATATTTTTGACCACAACCCTCACCGAATTAGGATAAAAATAAAAAACAAAAGACTGGGGTCAGACCTTAGTAACTTCAGTAATTTGCAGTCAATAGAATTATATAAATCCTTCAGGGATGTAAATGGCTGAGGTTGCTAAGGTCTGACTCGGGATTTACTGAAGTTACTAAGGTCTGACCCCAATTTTTTTATTTGAGGAATGATTTCCAGCGCTCGATGTGGCCGAATTCATCAGCCTGGTCTTTTTCAACGATCTTTCTCGTCTCCTCGTCCCACTCAATATCCTTGAGAAGTTCATCGTAATGGTGGACAGCCTTCGTTTCAACCCAGATACCTGTCTTGAGGATGGCTTTCTGGCCCATCAGCCGGGAAAAAATGCCGAAAATGAATCCCACAATCCAGTACACAACCCTGATCTTGCTCGGTTTGAATCCGTATTCAAAAAGCTTGGACTGAAAATCCTGAAGATGTGTCATCTCATTATTCATGGCCGCGATAATCTGAAGGTTCAGTTCATTCGTCTTCTTGCCGATCTGGAACTTGTAGATATTGACAGCCATGGTTTCCAGGGTATGCAGGGTTCTCAGTCCTCTCCTGATGGCTTTTAACCTCTCCGGGGCCATTTCTTTCCCCCTGAACTTGAAATCTGAGAGGCGCATTTCAGTACGGATGATCGAGATATCAAATTTCTTTTTTTTCATCAGCTATTCGGGTTTGGGCTTGACATGAGATATTTTTCAGAAATCCAATTCTAACTGTTCATAAGAGGAATGTCTAATGTCGAATTCCAATCGCATAAAACTCCTTAAACCCAGCCCAGCTCGCTGAATTGAGGAAAGCCTGACTGAGATATTCCCCAGCCCAAAAAAAGAAGTATGGATATCAAATAGGCGCCCATAAAAAAAAGAAGAATGGGATTCCGGCTATTTTCTCTCTTCCTTCTCCTATACAGAATAAGAGAAAAAAGAAAACCCAGGATGGCGGCGGGAAAGGCAAAAATCACTGTTTGCCCTTCGATCGCTTCCAAGGTATAAGTGAACCCATACAGAAAGGCTCCAGCAGAAAGAAGGACCATACTCTTCTGGAAGAGAGGCTGGAAGGAAAGCCTCCAGGCCAAAAGAATCAAGCCGAAAGAGATTAGATAAAGGCCAATGATCCAGATAAAATGGCTGATGACCTCATCGAAAAGATAAGTGGCCTTAAACACATTCGTCCCTTCCATCCCTTTAAGCAACCTGGCAATGGAATTCGCCGCGAGATGCAGACCATGGCCCTCCACATAGGAGAGAAAGCCAACGGCCAGAACAATTTTCGCCGTCCTGTTTAAAGAACGAGTATTGGATTTCTGACTAGGGGAAGACTGTGAAATTCTATTCAGACGGGAATAGAGCCCATAGGCAAAGGGAATGACTGCAAAAGGAGTGAGAAAATCAAGCGTATCCCCCCAACTCAAAGGCCAAAGAAAAAACCGGGTCAGGAATGGGGGGAGAAGCTGGAAAAAAGCCAGAGAAATCCCAAAGAAAAAAAGCCATAAACAGAGATTATCGCTCTGGTTGCGCATCACATTCTATTTTAAAAGACATGATTAAAATTGAAATAGATTCCCACATCTTCATCACTGAAACCCATGTCAAACCTGACGACAAAGTTCCGTAAATAATACCTCAATCCCCAACCGACATCAACAGCCACATTATCCAGCGCGATCCTGGACCAGGAAGGCCAGACTAAGCCTCCATCCAGAAAAATATTTCCGCCCAACTTCTTCCAGAGCGGGAAACGGTACTCTGCGTTGATGAGGAACTTTCCTTTGTCGTTAAAACGGTTCAGCTGATAGCCTCTCATCGCGTCCATCTCTGCCCCTCCACCGAGAGAAGACAACTCAAAAAGAGGAATCTCTTCTCCTGAGATCTTTTGTATCAATGTCCGAAAAGCCAGGACATCATTCTGTCCGAAGAGGAGAGTGTACTTCCTGAAATCCAGAGTCAAACGATGGAAACTGGCATTTTTGTTTGCCAAGAGTTTCGATGCCACATCATTCTGGAAGATCAGACGAAATCCCTTTTTGGGGTGAATCTGGCTGTCTGAGGTGTCATAGCGGAAAACCAAAGAGGCAAAAGGAGAAAACTGTTCCCCGACTGCTTCCAGAGTGTCCGAAAAAGGCCGATCTCTCTCGATATCAAAATAAAAGACATTCTTGAGGGAATAGAATAATTCAACCACAAAGCGTTTAGAGAAACCTCTCCCCAATTTCAACTGCAGCTCTTTTTTCTCGTTTGTAAACTCGGTCTGATCTTCTTCTCTTGAGTCAGCTCCCGTACCGTAAAAATAATATTTTAAGTATTTACTGTACTCGGCCTTGAGGTCAAATGAGAAAGGATACGTCTTCCCTTGACGAATTTCAGTATCAGGAATGGAAAAATTGAATATATACGTCCTCTCTCCCTTAGTGGAATTAAAAATAAAGAAGTCAAAAGATTCATTCTTCGAGAAATAATTGACAAATTTGGCTTTGGCTCCATACCCAAATCCGACATCTGTGTCAAACATGATGATGGGGAATACATTCATGGACTTTTTTGTATCCTTCGAATCTTTATCTTCTTCAGCCGCAAGATATCCGGTGACCAGGCTGAAGAAAACGAAAAATAATAAAAAAAACAGGTTCCGCTTACGATTCTTCATCGTATTCCCCATTTCATCCTGTTCAGATGGTGAGAAAGCTGTTCTATGGCATATCTTCTCTGTATTTCCAGACTGTTAGGACGAGAAAAACGCCAACACCCAAACACATCAGGTTGATAAAAAGATTCAGCGCCGCTTCTGCCAATCCAAGGCCATAAATGCCATGTCGAGTATTGAAGGAGATATCCAGCAGACCCAGGAAAATGAGTGACGCTCCTCCAATGAGGGAGAATAATCGGCCGTACGACTTTTTCCGCCACAACCCAATACTACCGATGATGAGAACGACGGAAAGATATGCATCTGGAACTGGAAAAGCAGATTCAAAAGCCAGGTATTTCTCTTGTAGACGGGGATCGCTTATTTGACCCCCATCAGCCAAAAAGAAATGCACCCAGAACAATACAATACCGACGACCAAGACCAATTCGAGCACTGCCGCAAGTATGAACTGTTTCCTCTGCCGGTTGTTCATCCTCTTCATCCTCCGAGATAATTCAATAATCTGCCTGAATCTCAGTTGTCTTTATCGGTTCTCTTCTAGATAGTGTGAATAAAATACACGGGAATGGAAAAAGCGACCTTGAAGATTTAGCCTTAACGAACCTCCTTGGAGGGGGAACAGCTCCACTTTCCCCCTTCCAACGCTCGCCTGCTTTCTCACGGCTCACTGCCTCCCCTTCTCGGACTCCTTAACTCGTCCTGCGACCAAGGGGGCACACCCCCTTGGATCCCCTCAACATCGTTTCTGCGCAACGATGTTGTCCAACGAGGGAAGCCGATGAAATCGGCCGCCGAGTATGTTTGAGAAAGCTCAGGACAGTGGATTCCGAAAACACGCCACTTTTGCCCCAGCGAGTCAAAAGCGGCTCGGTTTCAGGCCTCGCTCTCCTCACCTCTTCGGTGAGGAACCATGCCCGCTCCACCTTCAAACGGTTTTCTCCCCACTGCCCTTCGCTTATATACCGAGATGGACGGTGAGGGAATGGCGTTAAAAATCTGAAGGGAGCGATGCCATTTCTGTGTATTTTATTCATTAAACTACCTAAATAAAATGGAAGATTGCCTCTTTATCCTTTTTTCTTCTGCCGTCTTTTCTTGATCGTGCGGCTCCCGATCTTCTCCAGCAGAGGCAAAAGGAAGAAGTAAAGCCTGGGAAAAGCCATGCCTATCCGGCAAAAAATTCCCATTCCAAAAGGAACCAGCACCTCTGCTTTATTTGTCCGCACGGCCTTGAGTATCCCCCTCGCAACCTTCTCCGGTTTCAACGGGTCTCCAATGAAGGAAAGCACCGCTTCATCATACTGGAGTTCATAGTCGTGCTGAGGAGTATCCACTGAATCAGGACAGACAACAGCCACGCCTACAGGAGATTTATGTAATTCGGCATGAAGTGAAAGAGAATAGCCTCGAATGGCAAATTTCGTGGCGCTGTAGACCACTTCACCGGGCATGGGGACAATCCCCCCCAAAGAAGCAACATTGACTATTTTTCCAGAGCCCTGTTTCTTCATTGCGGGGAGAACAGCACGGCATCCGTTCATAGTCCCTGAAAAATTGACCGAAACCTGATGCTGGACCTCATCCAGGGAGATTTTCTCCGCAGCTCCCGGTTGGATAACGCCCGCATTGTTGATGAGAATGTCGATTCTTCCGTATTTCTTCCTGACTTTCTCCACCAAAGATTTCCAGGACTCCGGGTCTCTGATATCCTGCTCAACAATCATTATCTTGGTTCCCGAATCCTTCATGGTCTCACCCAACTCTTGAAGCTCTTTATTCCGAATATCAGTCAAGACTAATACAGCGCCCTGCTGGGCAAAGAGGCGGGCGGTAGAAGAGCCGATTCCCCCTGCAGCTCCTGTGATAATCGTGACTTTTCCCTTCAGCATTTATTTTCTCCCAATCGTGATTAAAATTCACGCATTAAACTATCAAATCTAGGCTTTTCTTGCAATGTCGAATAATTCTTTCATCCAATGTTTGGACACAGAATTTGTAATGTTGAATAGGTTCAAAGTCTGAGTCGTGTGCAGAAGAATGAGAGGAAAAGGGATCAAAGGACAATCTATTTTTTAAATTTGTACCCGGACCATGGCACAGTTATGAGATGAGTGGGCTTTGAAGGTTTATCCTCAATTTTCTGTCTGATATGGTGGATAAATGTATCGACAGTCCTCGTTGTGGGGAATTTGTCATAGCCCCAGACTTCATTCAGGATGGAATCCCGGCTCACGACTTCCCCTTCATAAGTTATGAGAAGTTTAAGAAGTCCAAATTCTCTGGCTGTCAGGTAGAGTTCTTTTTTTCCTTTAGTGGCTATCTGTTTTTTAAAGTTGATATAAACATTTCCGAAAGAATATTCTTCGATCTCAGCCGCTTCTGGTTTAGTGCGGCGCAACACGGCTTTTATCCGGGCCAGAAGCTCCTTAGCCCCAAAGGGTTTGATCATATAATCATCGGCTCCAAACTCAAGGCCCAGAACTTTATCAATCTCTTCTTTCTTCTCGCCGGTTAACATGATGATGGGCGTCAAGATGTTCTTTGCCCGGAGATTCTTGCACACTTCAAGCCCGTTCAGAGAAGGAAGTCCAAAATCAAGAATGATCAAGTCAATATTTTCTTGGGAAGCCAACCTGAATCCTTCCTCTCCATCTGTGGCCGAAATAACTTTAAAATTTTCCGCCTCCAAGAGAGATGTCAGAGTCTCAAGCAGCGACTTATCATCTTCAACGATCAATATCTTTTTCATGGAAAGCCATCCCGCGGAATCTTCTTCCCCTATTTGTTTATCTTAAATTGAATCTTGTATTATCCCAGTCGCCTTAAAATTTTCCAAATTTCTTGAGTCTTTCTTCATACTTTTTTTTCTGGTTTTTAACAATCTCTTGGAAACGAGAGTCGTCCCGCAAGCTGTCATAGAATGAGCTTGTATTCAAAGGTTGATAGGTGTACTGAAAATGCTCATAATCTTTTTTGACTTCATTCGTGATATACTTGACCGCTTCATCTCTCATGCCCAGGAGTGAATAAATAACTCCATTTTCGCTCATGGCAAGAGCTTTGTCTTTTTCTCCTTTAACAGCATAGATCATTGCTCTGTAAAATCGAATACTGGGGTATTCTGGATTGATCTTTTCTATTCTATCTAATAACTCATCGGCCTTGTCCATTTCTTTTTTCATTATTGAAAGAATGATGTAATCGAGCAAAGACCAAAAATTATCCGTTTCTATCTCTAATGCCTTTTTAATGTTGATTAACGCATTTTTTAACTGTCCAATGTACATCAGACATCTCGTCCGCAGAGAATGAGAAAGGAGAAAAAAAGGATCAAGCTCGATGTTTCTGGTTGAATATTCTACAGCTAGATCAAACAATCCGAGATCCTTCAAGAAAAAAGCGACCATATGATTCAGAGATGGGGTATTCGGGTTGATCTCTAACGCCTTTTTATAGCTTTGATAGGCTTTTTCATACTTTCCCTGACCATGATAAACCCAAGCTATCGCTCCATTTGTTTCTCCCATATTCGGGTCTAATTTATAAGCCATTTCAATATTTTTTTTGACCTGCGCGAGATCTTTCCTGTTTCCTGTTAGCTGGTGATGGTGACCGTAAGCCCAACCTAAGCCCGTATGAGTCAAGACATAATCGGGGTCGGCCTCTTTGGCTTTTCGAAACATCTTTATTGCGGCCCTAAAATCACTCTCGTTCTGTGAAATTACATATTTGCTGTTGATTAAATGTGTTCCCTTCAGAGCATACTCATAAGCCTCGATATTTTTCGGGCGGCCCTCTTTGAGCGATTCAATCTTTTTCGGAGTTAGCTTCAGTTCCAGGGCCTCAACAATGGCCTTTGACACTTCGTCCTGGACTTCAAAAATACTATCCACCTTCCGGTCATATGTATCAGCCCAGAGATGAGAGTCATCTTCCACATTGACCAGCTGGGCGTTGACACGAATGTTGTCTTTTTCTTTGCGGATACTCCCCTCAAGAATTGTGGCGACATCCAGTTCCTGCCCAATTTCTTTGATGTCCTTATCTGTGTTCTTATAGCGCATCACTGAAGTCCGGGAAATGACTTTCAATTCTCCGAACATAGTGAGTTTGGTGATGATATCTTCAGTCATCCCATCACAGAAATATTCCTGGTCTCTCTCCGAACTCATGTCCACGAAAGGCAGCACAGCAATCGAGTTCTTCCATTCTATTCCACTTTTTATCACCGCTTCGGGCTTTTTTTCTTTTTTGGGCCGCTCAGAAACAGTTTCACCTTTCTCCAATTTCTCCAAATCTGTATTAAGCTCTCCGACATCCTGATAACGTTCCTCTCTTTCCTTTTCCATGCACATCAGTATCACTCGGTTGAGGCTCTCAGGAATTTGCGGATTGAGTTTCCTGGGCACCGGCGGCGTATCTGTTTTATGCATCAAAGCCACCGATAATGCGTTTTCGCCCTTGAATGGGACTTCACCGGTCACCATTTCAAATAGGATCACGCCTAGAGAATAAATATCGGACCGTTGATCCACTTCTTGCCCTTCCACTTGTTCCGGAGACATGTATTCCGGTGTACCGAAGACAGTTCCCGCCTCAGTGATCCCTTTCATCTTCATGGAGCGGGCTATCCCAAAATCCATGATCCGGGCATTCCCCTCCTTGTCGATCATGATGTTACGCGGCTTCAGGTCTCTATGGACAACTCCGAGTCTATGGGCTTCGGCGAGTCCTTCACAGATCTGTTTAGCTATGGCAATGGCTTTCTTTATCGTTAGCTGGCCGGTTTTTTTAAGCAGACTCTTCAAATCTTCTCCGGAAACGTATTCCATCGTGATGTAGGGTGTTCCGTCCTCTTCGCTGAGGTCAAACATCCGGCAAACATTCCTCTGGGATATTTTCCGGGCAAACTTCAGCTCGTTCCGGAAACGCTCTATAGTTTTTTTATCGGCCGCTATCGACGGACTGAGAAGCTTGAGAGCCACTTCTTCGCCTATCTTTTTATCTGTGACTCTGTAGACTTTGCCCATACCACCTCTTCCCAGCTCTTCCACGACTTCGTAGCGGCCAGCGAAAGTGCTTCCCCTTGGCAACGCTTTGGAAGGGATTTCGAGGGTTTCTGTCCTGGAATAGTATTCACCAGTCTCTTCAACTTTCAGTCCTGATCGCCGGAGCACGGCATTTATACGGGCTATAAACTCCTTGGTCCCGAAAGGTTTGAGGATGAAGTCATCAGCGCCGATGTCGAGCCCTAAGGCTTTATCCAACTCTTCTCTCTTTTCCCCTGAAAGCATGATGATAGGAGTCATGATGCCTTTTGCCCGAATCTTGCGGCAGACCTCATACCCGTTTATTGTGGGAAGATTGATATCAAGAACGATTAAATCAGCCTTTTCTTGCAGAGCCAGTTGAAATCCTTTGTCTCCATCATCAGCCGTGAGTACTTCGAAATTCTCTATCTCGAGGAAAGTCTTCAATGTTTCAAGAAGAGCTAAATCATCCTCGACAATTAATATTTTTTTCATTTCACCGGAAAAATGAGACTGAAGGTACTCCCCTCACCCAGTTGGCTCTCCACTTGAATTTCTCCTCCGTGGGCGCTCATGATGTGTTTGACAATCTTTAATCCCAGACCGACTCCTTTCGTGCTGTGCCGGTTCGCTTCCGCATGCCTGTAAAATCCTTCGAAGATTTTCTTCCGTTCTCCTTCGGGAATCCCGATCCCCTTATCCCTAACCTTTATTTCAATCAATTTTTCTTTTTGGACAAGCTCGACTACAATCTCCTTTTCGCCTGACGAGTATTTTATAGCATTGTCGAGAAGGTTGGTCAATGCCTGCATCACAGCATCTCGATCCATTTTCAGGAAGAGAGGCTTTCCGGGCATCTTCGTATTGAGAACGAATTCATCGGAATCTGACCTGTATTGGAAAAGTCGGACAACCTCTTTAATCATAGATTGCAATTCCACTTTCTGGGTATTGTAGGTTTTTACATTCTGCTCGATTTTCCCGAAATCCAGGATATTATGAAGAAACCGGGAAAGACGGTTGCTTTCAGTCGCAACCAGGCGGATGAGCTCTTCTTGTTTAGCCTTCTCCTTTATCTTTCCTTCCTGGAGGATCTCGGCCAGCCCTCGAATAGAACTCATGGGAGTGCGAAGCTCATGGGATACAGACGAGATGAATTCTGTTTTCATCTTGATGAGATCACTCAGCTTTTCCTTCTCCACTCTTTCATAAATCACTTCCTCCAGCAATCTGATTCTCTCCAGGTTCAGAGCCAGGTCTCGGCTTACGGCCAGAAAAAGTTCGATGTCATCTCGGCTGAATCTCTCCCCTGATTTTTTCTTTCCTAAAGAGATAAATCCTGTTAAATCTGAAGATTTAAATGAAAGCGGCAGGCACATATCGATCCCTTTTTCTTCGAGCAGCTTCTCCCTGGAAAAATCCATGTTTTCTTCTGTGCGCACGGCATTTTTTCTGGCAAAGACTTTATCCATCTCCAGACTCAAGGGAGCCAGAGAAACAAGGTCTTTCTCTTCATTTTTGGCAATCAAAAGCTTTTGTTGCCCGGAATCAAGAGCAAAAATGAAAATACCGATTGACTCGAGAGGTAACGCCTCCTTGATTGTCTGCAGGAACAAGTCGATAAGCCTCCCACGGTTGACTTCCTCATAAGCTTTTTCATTGAAACGAAGAATGACTTTTCTGTAATCATAACTCATCCGGAAGAAAGCCTTATCCACAAAATTTTGAATTTTCTTCCGGGCCGGATGGAAGGCGACAGCAGCCAGGAGAGCCGCAAATACAGAGATGGCGGTTATGGGAGCGGCAAAAAATCGTGAGACGACATTCTGAATGAGATTCACAGAAAAGAGATAAAGACCCACTGTAAAGACGGTGAGAGTGAAATACACCAAGCTCCGGTTAATGACCAACTCGACATCCATCAACTTAAATTTCACGATGGAAAAAGCAAAACCAAGAGGGATGAAGATAAAGAACATAGTGGAAAATTCTTCTGATAACAATTCGTTCAGACCGAGCGCTTGGGGTAACTGGTAGAAAAGAATGAATGGTCCCAACCCCATAATCAGTCCATAAAAAATCCATTTGATCTGAGATTTCTCTTCCTCAAGATCCGCTTTCCTGTAGCCCAAAATAAGAAAAGCAATTGAAAGAAAAACATACACCACTAGATAAAAACGGTGAAAATCAAAAACAACTTGATAGATGCGGTGGATTTCAATCGATAAACTCAAACCACTGCGGAAAAACAGCCATTCAAGAACAAAGACAAAAATGAGCGAAGGGATATAAATGATATATTTCCACAATTTAATCTCGAGTTTCGAGAAATACAGTGAAAAATGAAGAAGCATGGCCGAGGCTAAAGGATAGAGCAAATAGTACAGCACTCCCGGAAGAAAAGAGAGCCAGTGCTTTTGCAAACAGTAGAATCCTCCACTGATAACAGTGGCAGACCCTAATGCAAAAAATGCCCAATAGTAGGTCCGAGCCCTTCTATCACCCGAGCGCAGAATAAAAACCACAGAACCTGTAAGGAAACAGAAAAGACCGACAAGGAGATAGTAGAGTGGAAGGGGTCTATCATAGAACGATACAAGTTGGACTTCTCTTTGTTCGGATACTCCTTCCTCTTCAAGAATGATTGTCACAGAATCCCCGATGGTTTTCTGGATCGCCAAGAATTCCAAATCCATTTTTAGGTTTTTAATCTCGACACCTTGAATCCGCACGAGCTTTCCCTCTCTGATTTTTTTCTCAAGGGATTTGGACACATCCAGTGGAAGGCCGGGACGCTGGCGAAGCAGAAAAAATCCATAGACACTCACAAGAATGATCACAAAACCAGCGAATAGAGAGAGAAAAAAAGGTATTCTTTTCATGCCACCTTATTCCCTGATGCCGCCCAGAATATACCAAAATGCTCGGTTTAATGTCAATCTCCACACGAGGAAGGGACTCTTCTTCAAAGCCGCGGATGGCTCTTCAGTCCACACTGTGTTTCAGGCTGGATATTCTGAGCACTTTGTAAAATCCGCTTGACAAAAAAAGAGGGCAATAGATAGAATCCATATGTGGTCATTGTAACTACTTAAGGAGAGGGAAACCATGCAGCCTATAAGCGTGGGCATTCGCGAGGCAAAAATCAATTTAAGCAAACTTCTTAAAGGCGTCCAGGCAGGAAGAGAGATAATCATCACTGACCGTGGCAAGCCCGTGGGGAAGATCGTCCCTGTGCCCAAAGGCTCGCTGCCTCTATCCGACCGGATAAACGAGATGGAAAGGCAAGGATGGATCGAGCCGCGAAAGAAAAAATCAAGAGAACTGCACCCCCCTATCCCATTACCGGAGGAACTGGCCCAAAAGTTGCTCTAGGAGAAATAGAACCCATGAAAACGGGAAAGCCTGTGGCGGTTTACTGGGGTCCGACGTGCGTTCTGTCCGCACTCTTCAAGGATTCGAACAGTGAAAAAGCCCTCAGAATGTCAAAAAAAGCGGGAACCCATTTTTTTTCGACTCTCTGCTACCTAGAAGTTCACTCAGTGCTGGCGCGAATCAGGAAAGAAAAAAAACTGAATGAAGTTCTGATAGATGTGGCCTTTGACACTCTGAAAACCGGGCCATGGAGGCGTCTGAACATTTGGCCAGAATGGAACACTCTTATCGCCTTATCTGAGAAATGGCCGTTAAAGGGGTCCAGTCTCTGGCATTTGGCATCCGCCAAGACACTCCTAAAACAGCTTCCTGAATTGACCCTCTTTACATTTGACGAGGAATTAAAAAAGGCCGCGCAAGAAGAGGGTTTGCTGTCTTCTTGATTCCCTCCAGAGTTTGACTCTCTTCATTTCTCCTTTACGTGAATACGGGAAGGGCCAGATTCGATTATCGCTTCGTTTTTTGCGAACTCGGATTTTTTTCTTCCCAAGTTCGTCATTTATTTTTGATTGATTTTATAACAGACCTGACCTTCTCCTTATTCTGGCCGACGAGCTCAGAGAGCTTTTCCTCACTGATTTTCCTCTTTTGATAGGCTTCGAGAGCCAAACTCATAAACCTCTTTGAGGGAATGGCTTTACTTCTCTTTTTCAATGGTCGCAACTCCCATCCAGGATCACTAAAATAGACTTCATCATCTAAAGATGGCGTGACCTTGAGGTACGCTTCATATTTAGAGTTGGGAATGTATTCCAAATCTTTCAGGGTATGAAGCATGTCAGGAGTGTTCACCCCAAAGTGCCCTTTCAAGTATAAGACATCCGCAAAGCTCAATTTTTTTGAATGCAGGTCTTTTTCAACGACGACTTTGATCTTTTCAGGAGGGATCAAAAAGCGGACCGCAAACGTCTGAGCGAATTTTTCGCGGGGATGGTAAAGAGGAAGATACTCCTCGATGAAAATATCGGGGTGATCGATGACTGGGCCGCTGTTCCTGTGTTTGAGATAATGGCAGTACTCATGAGCAGCGATGAAGACCTGCTGCTCAAATGGCTGGTCGCTGTTCACCAGAGCGAATGCGGATCTTTCCGCTTCAAAAAAAATAAAAACACCCGATATCTTTGATTCCTCTGGAATGGGCAGTCTTAAAATGCGCAGGCCGTTCAGTTCGAGAAGAGAGAAGATATCCCGAATGGGCTCATATCCGATTCCTAATCTTCGCCTTTCCTCATCCGCCATGGCCTCCGCAGAGGGATGGCTGTAGAAAGGAGCCAGCTCAATGCGGCGTCCAGTCAGGTCTTCAAGGTGCATGTATTCCTCACAATACCTCTTGAACTTTCTCAGCCCGGCCCTGGCTTTCTTGTCCACTCGTTCATCCTGAAGGAGCACATTGAAAGCCTCCTCTTTCTCTTTTAAAAAGAAAGACACATCTTTTTTAAAGAAATCTGAAAGGGTGGTTAGAGTTTCGAGGCTTGGCATTCTTTTTCCTAATTCCAGGAGAGAAATGAACTCACTGGAAAGCCCCACAGATCTGGCCAATGCCTCTTGAGTGATTCCCATGATTTCTCTTTCTCTTCTCAGTCTGGTCCCAAGAATTCCTGACATCTTTTTTTCTCCAGGGGGAATGTCCCCTATTTCTTAATTTCAAACAAATATAACTCTGAGTTAGTGAATTGTCAAACATGGGGACGTTCCCCAAAAAAGCAAAAAAGGGGACAGGCCCCTTTTTTTGGAGAAGAGGGACAGTCCCTATCTCTCTCAATAAAAGGACTGAAAGAGACAGTCCCTGAAAAAAGGGGCCTGTCCCCTTTTTTGGGGAACGTCCCCTAAAAAATGCTTGTTAAAATCTCTGAAAAAATATAAAAATTGAATGTCGTGTACCTCAAAGATTTCTTTTTAATTTTTTCCTTTTTAACGCTCAATCCCATAAGGAATAGTCCAGTGGAGCAGAAGTCTAAGTCTTCTCTCCTTTTATTCATATATTCCTCGATACTCACTCGTATCGAAAGGAGGACGTATGAAAAAAATAATCTTAACATTTTTACTATGCATCGGATTGGTCACATCAGCCTTTGCGATCAATGATTCCCGGCTGCTTCGGTTTCCTGATGTCAACAAACATCTGATCGTTTTTGTCTACGCAGGAGATATATGGTCAGTTTCCTCGCTGGGCGGAGTCGCCCAAAAGCTCACTTCCCATGAAGGCCTGGAACTTTTCCCCAAGATATCGCCCGACGGACAATGGGTAGCTTTCTCGGCCGAATATTCAGGTTCCCGCCAGGTCTACATCATTCCCATTTATGGAGGTATTCCCACTCAGCTCACCTACTACAACGACGTGGGAATGATGCCACCCAGAGGAGGTTTCGATTATCAGGTTCTCGATTGGACTCCTGACAGCCAGAATATCCTGGTCAGGGCCAACAGAACTCCCTACGGGCAAAGACGTGGAAAATACTTTCTTGTCAGTATCAATGAAGGCCTGGAAACACCTCTTCAAATTCCTGAGGCGGGTGGAGGCACATTCTCTCCAGATGGAAAAAAAATCGTGTACACACCCATCGCCAGAGAATTCAGAACATGGAAGCGGTACAAAGGGGGGATGGCCCAGGATATATGGATGTATGACCTTGAGAAAAACGAGTCCAAAAGACTGACTACTTTTCCCGGAACCGACCAGCATCCCATCTGGTTCCAGAACAAGATCTACTTTGTCTCAGACAGGGATTTAACATTAAATGTATACTCTTATGACTTGACAACAGAAGAGATCAAAAAGGTCACCACCCACACAGAGTATGATGTTCTCTGGCTGTCAGGGCAGGACGGCCTCTTGGTTTATGAGAACGGAGGATACATCTACAGGCTTGATCTCAGCACCGAAGAAACCCAAAGAATCAGAGTCAACATCAATTATGACAGCCCGTATGTCATGCCGACCATCAAAAACGTGAAAGAAAATATCGCAAGCATGGACATCTCTCCCACAGGAAAAAGGGCGGTCTTCGAGGCCAGAGGCGATATATACACCGTTCCTGCCGAGGAAGGAATCACCTACAACCTGACAAACACGCAGGGAATCAGAGAGATGTATCCGGTGTGGTCGCCGGATGGCAGATACATCTCCCTCTATTCAGATGTGAGCGGTGAGTATGAAATTTACTTGATCGATCGCAGCAACAAGGGTACAATCACCTCTCTCACAGAAAACAGCGAAGCATGGCGCTTCCCTCCTGTATGGTCTCCTGACAGCTCAAAGCTCCTTTTCGGGGACAGAGATCAAAACCTCCAGATTCTGGATATCAAGTCAAAGAAAACTACTACTGTCGATAAAGCCCGGCGATCGGACATTAGATATTACGACTGGTCTCCAGATTCAAAATGGGTTGTTTATTCGAAACTCGGTGAGAATACACAGGACGCGGTCTGGGTGTACTCGCTTGAGCAGGGCAAATCCTTCCAGGTGACAGACGATGTCTACATCGACTTCTCCCCCATTTTTTCCACCTGTGGCCAATACCTCTTTTTCCTTTCAGATAGGGATTTCAACTTGAGTTTTTCAAGCTTTGAATTCGACTACATTTATCAGAATTCCACCAAAATCTATGCCATTGCTCTGACCAAAACGATTCCTCCCCTTTTCAAGGACAAAAATGATGTCGAAGAGGTCAAGAAATCGGACGCGAAGAAAGGATCGAAGGCTGCGCCAAAGACTAATGAAGAAAAAAAACTCGCAGTAAAGATTGATTTTGACCGTATAAACAGAAGGATCGTGTCTTTTCCGCTCGAAGCGGGGAACTACTCGAACCTTGCCGCTGTGGAAGGCGGAATTCTCTATGTTAAAGATAATGAACTGCACATGTATAACATCGAGGATAAAAAAGACACATCCATCCTCAAGGGAATAGCTAGCGGAACTCTATCGGCTGACGGGAAAAAAATCTTGTATCGGGCTCAACGGAAATTCGGCATCATCGACCTCAAACCCGACCAGAAAGTTGGAGCTGGAGAGCTGGATTTATCCGACTTAACAATGAAGATCGATCCTTTAAAAGAATGGAGGCAGATCTTTGAAGACGGTTGGAGAATCTACAGAGATTGGTTCTATGTCAAGAATCTGCATGGCGTGGACTGGAACAAAATGAAAGAAAAATATGGACAGCTTGTCCCCTATCTCAGTCATAGAGCTGATTTGGATTTTATTTTCGGCGAGCTGGTCGGAGAATTGAATACCGGCCACTGCTACATCAATTGGGGCGATTTTCCAAGAGTCGAACGGATCGAAGGCGGGCTTTTGGGGGCTGAGCTGACAGCAGACGAAAAATCGAACAGGTACATCATCACAAAGATCTACAAAGGCGAAAACTGGAATGAAGAGACACGGTCTCCTCTTACCGAACAGGGAATCGATGTCCAAGAGGGCGATTATCTCATCAGCCTCAACGGCCATGATATAAAAACAAGAGACAATCCTTACAGATATATGGAAAACACTGTCGGAAAAAAGATCCCCATCGTGGTGAGCAAAAAGCCCTCAAAGGTTGGGGGAAGAGAATACTGGATCAAGCCGATCAAGAGTGAACTGAGACTTTTTTACCTGGATTGGGTGAATTCACGGAGAGAGATGGTGGATAGATTATCAGGGGGGAGGATCGGGTACATCCATGTCCCCAACACTTCGTTTGAAGGCAACAGGGAATTGTTCAAGGGATTCTATGCCTTCAGGAAAAAAGAGGCCTTGATCATCGATGATCGATACAACGGAGGCGGATTTATGCCGGATGTCATGACCGAGCTTTTGTCCAGAAAAATCCTGAGCTATTGGGGAAGAAGAGGAATACTGCCGGTTCAAATACCTGGCGCTGCCCATGAAGGGCCAAAAGTCATGCTCATCAACCATTATGCCGCTTCAGGCGGCGATATCTTCCCTTACTTTTTCAAGAAGAGAAAACTGGGGCTTCTGATCGGAACCCGAACTTGGGGAGGCGTCGTCGGCCTGTCCGGAAATCCGAGACTCGTCGACGGTGGCTATACGGCTGTTCCGACTATCGGATTGATGGATACTGAGGGCAACTGGACAATAGAGGGCATCGGCGTTGCGCCGGATATCGAAGTCATCGACAGGCCCGAGCTTGTGTCCCAAGGGAAAGACCCGAGTCTGGAAAAGGCTGTGGAAGTGCTTCTTGAAGAACTGAAAAAGAATCCTCCTAAGAAAGTCAAAAAGCCCGAAGACCCGGATCGTTCGAAATGGATCAAGAACAAGACAGATGAATCAACTGATGGATGAATATCACTTCATATTGTTCGGTGGATTTTGATAGTTTTCTTCCATTTAGTGTTGGTAAATGATTAGAAAGTATTCAGGGATGTCCTTGCTCCAGTCAGATTTTTCACGCCATTCCCTCATCAACCTTCTCGGCCCTGCGGAACTCCGCGTGTCTATCAAATCTCACGCCTGGATATTCCCCAGTCTTACCAAGCACCGTCCGATGTATACTATCGTGCTCACACAGTCCTCGGGCCCTACTCCGTCGGGTTCCCTCGAAGTCAACTCGGTAAGGCTAAATCTTCCGATGTCGCTTCATCCATCCCTGAATACTCTTCAAAGTTATCTAATTTGCGTATCACCCACACAAAATGGAAGAAAATCATTTAGATTGAGGGAGTACGATTTAGAGAAAAAAAGAAACAACAATCTCAGAGAATTTTAATTTTGTTTATAAGGATTCTAACAGATTTTTAAAATCCAAAGACTCCTTTTTTTCAGTCTTCCTCGTTCTTTTGCTTCAAATGAACTCAAGTTTCCTTGAGCAAAATTCTCTATCTTTACCAGTAAAATATCCAGCGGGACCATAGTTGAATCTTGATTTTTGTAATCGTGGCTTCGATCTCGAATATATAATCACCCTCAATAAGTTGGATAGCCTCATTCATGAAATAAACAACAAGCTCAAAGAGTTCTTCATCAGATATTGGAAGAGGTATATTTTGGGATGCTAGATAAGCTCTGCCCAGTTCCGCCATCTGCTGTGAAAGAGACAAAACAATATCTTCCTCATCCTGAGGAAGGAATGCGGCTCCGTAGAGAATCATCGTTTTTCTGAATTCTTTCTCCGCATTTACGACGAGATCTCTGTAGAATTCTCCTACAGCTCTGACTAAAAGATTGGGACACGCGGGGCTGCGAAAAAGTGAAGATGTGATAACCTTCTGTCCTAAGCTTGCATCATACCTTCTGATAACAATGTCTCCAGCTCCCTCGACAAGGTTATGGGTAAGTTCCATAGCTATCTCTGGGGGAATAGTTATTCCTATCGAATCCAGATAGTCTACAAGCTCTCCATTGAGGAATTCTGCTCTTGTGATGATGTATCCTTCGCCCGGATTCAGACAGGCGCTTCCATGTGCCGTGAAATCCGCTGCCCACACATCATTATGAGCGATAAAGCCATACGCAAGAGCCTTCTGATACCCCCACCATCTTGCCGAATACCAGACATCCATGAATGATTCCACCGCAGGATTCCCATTCGCTGCAGGAATGCCGTGAGTATAGCCACGCAGATAGTTATCGACGTAGGGATCCAACCCGAACACATAATTAAACAGATCAGGAACCATCGCTCCGTATATCTCATTGATGTTCTTCAGTCCCCATTTTTTCCCGATATGATCAGCAATGTAGGCGTGAGTGAGTGAACCCCAGGGATAGGCTTGAGAAGAAAAAAGAACGAGAGCGAGGAAGATCAAGCCAATTGAAACAAAAAATCTTTTCATGATTTCCCTCCTGTTTATGTCTCACAAAAAATTTTTTCTAAATAATCGATTTCTTTATTCATCACCTCCTTTTTCTTTCTGAATCCTGTATCAATCTCACCTGATCTCTGAATGGCTCTCAAAGCAATCGAGACCAGGAAAACTCATTCTTCAACTGTGTGAGGGCCTAATTCCTAGGATATTTCATAGAAAGACGGATTGCCTTTTTGCGTGAATCCAAAACTTGGTCTTTCTGATTTCTCCTTGAGTGCTCAATGCTCTGCGATATATACCAAAGGAAAAATTGGATGTCAAGGAGCGCAAAAGGACTTTGGAGGATAATGGCGACTAATTCCGTTGTCAGCCTGGATTAGACGTCTACATCAAGGCCGAGTCCCAACTCTTCCGCACGCTTCAGAACGAGCTCAGCCACGGCAACGTCCTGGACTGCCAGTCCCACCGACTTGAAGAATGTTGTCTCTTCCTCAGATTCACGGCCCGGAATTTTACCTGAAGCGACCTCTCCGATTTCTCCATGAATATTCTTATTGGAAATGAGCCCTCCGTCTATGGAAATGATCAAATCTCCGGCCTCTGCAAGGCTGGCTTCCCTTGAATCCACAACCACTTTGGACCGGACAACGGTTCGCGCAGGAATTTCTTGCATTTCAGGCGTATAAGAGCCGACTCCGTTGATATGCACACCCAGCTTCAGGTGGCCGTCGGCAAACACAGGCCGGAAGGAAGTAGTCGCTGTACAGACCACATCTGCCTCTCGTAGTGCCTGCTTGGAGGTTTGCGCCACACGAATATCATCAGGAATCGGGCGGCCGCGGGATTTCATCTCCTTTGCATACGTCCGCGCAATCCTTGGCCTCACATCATACACCCAGGCTTTCTCGATATCTCTGACCGTACAGACCGCTTCGAGTTGAGTTCGGGCTTGAGTCCCTGCTCCAAAAATAGCCGCCACTCGAGAATCTTTCCTGGCCAGGAGGTCAGTCGCTAATCCTGAAGCCGCTCCCGTGCGCAGAGCAGTCAGATAAGTGCCATCCATAGCGGCCTGAGGCTGGCCGGTCTTGGCATCGACCAAGATCACTAAGGCATGGATCGTTGGCAGGCCTCTTCTCCGATTATTCGGAAAGACCGAGACGATCTTGGCTCCCATGGTATCGCTTTTCACTAAATAAGCAGGCATAAAAAGTGTCGTCGCGCTTCGCTTTTTCACAGGAACTTGAATCCTCAGCGGAACCTCTGCCTCCCCAGAAGAGAGCTGGATAAATGCCTTTTTGACCGCATCGATGGCATCAGCCGTTGTCACAGCCTGGGCCACATCACTTCGAGAAAGTATTTTGATTTTCATGGCTTCACACGACTCTCCCTTCCCCTTCCTTTTTTATACCATCAAATCGGTCATAAGCAAAGGGTCTTAGATCAAAGCTTGAGCGACCGCTCAGGATGAGTTCACTCATGATTAATCCGACAGCTGGGGCGTGCTGGAAACCGTGACCCGAAAAGCCGATAGCACAGAAGAAGCCCTCAACGCCTGGAGCGGCTCCGATTATCGGATTATCATCCGGAGTAATCGTGTAGAGCCCTCCCCATCCACGAATGATCTCCGCCTTCTCCAGGATCGCCGCCCGATGAATGGCTGCCTCGCTCACCTTCTCCATGAAATCCCGGTCCACATGTGTGTTGAAACTGGATGGCTCTTCCGGGTCGCTCATTCCCATGATAATATTCGGCTCCTCTCCTCGAAAATAAAAAGTCGGATCCTGGTCGATGACCATCGGAACGGGCTTGGGGATTGCAGCAAAAGGGCTTGTCGCGAACACCTGGCGGCGAAAAGGTTTTACAGGCAGAGTCACCCCGGCCATACGGGCAATCTTTCCAGCCCAGGGTCCAGCCACATTGACCACTACGGGTGCTGTAATCGGACCTCTGGTCGTCTCAACACCCTCCACTCTTCCCTTTTTGATTTTAATCCCAATCAC
>JABAOF010000083.1_pt4 | contig 49458 bp, 41 predicted proteins | sample 7062171 | NCBI WGS metagenome assembly JABAOF01 (sample SAMN14538628, study PRJNA623070) | marine sediment metagenome | biome: marine biome [ENVO:00000428]; feature: marine pelagic biome [ENVO:01000023]; material: deep marine sediment [ENVO:00002113] | place: India: Gulf of Khambhat ... | reverse complement strand
ATGGTTCGTTATTATGGCTACTACAGTAACCTTTCCCATGGAAGACGGAAAAGGGAGAACCAGGATTCTTTGATACCCGCATTTCGCCAAGCAGACGAGGATTCAAAGGCAGATCGTAAGAATTTGGTCCGGGTGATTCAGAAGATTTATGACGCGGCCCCCTGCCCTTCTTAGTCTAAGTGTTTACTTCAAGAAGTCGCCAGTCGGCAGCCCTTGCCAATCCCGTTTATTTGTATCTCAAATCAACAGGTCTGAAGGCGGGTAAGAACTTTCTGTTTCAGTTAGTTATCGACCCTTTCACATATCCTATACTTTTCCGAATTACAGATCTGTACACCGGTTTTCCAAATTGAAAGAAAACCAGGGGAACAGTTTTCGTTATCTGCCCATCCACTATCCTAAGTTATTGATGTCAAACATGATTTTCTTCTAGCCTCTCCCTACCAGTTTTGGCCCTCGTATTGCTTTTAGTTGGTTCGAATCTCAGAACCGGCCAAGGGGAACGATCGTGAGGAAGATTCTGTTTCTTTTTTCTGTGTTTCTTTCTGTCTCGACTGCGGAGGCTTCCTATTTGGATCTGGCCTGGGACGCCAATACAGAGCCAGATCTTTCCGGGTACTACGTGTATTATGGGACACAATCCGGTATCTATTCATATTCTGTTGATGTGGGAAATACCACCAGTTACCGACTCGATAACCTTGCTGACGGTGTGACATATTATATTGCTCTCACAGCGTATGACTTAGCCGGTAACGAGAGCAACCCTTCTGGTGAGGTTTCAGGTATTGGCGTAACCAATGACCCTCCTCCGCCAGATGATCCCGATAGCGACAGTGATGGCCTGCCCGATGACTGGGAAATGGGATATTTCGGAAATCTGAGCCAGGAACCAGATGCCGATCACGATGGAGACCAAGCGAATAACATGGCTGAGTACCATTCTGGCACTGACCCGACAGATCCAGATAGCGATTCTGACCAGATGCCTGATGGCTGGGAGATTCAATACGGGCTTAATCCACTTGATTCCTCTGATGCGAATATCGACAGCGATGGGGATGGAGTGACAAACCTAGAGGAATACTTGGGAGGAACCAATCCTACAAATGCTCCCCCGATAGCTAGTGCGGGTCCGGACCAGACGGTGGATGAAGGGATTACGGTCACCCTCGATGGCTCTAATTCTTCTGATCCAGACGAGGGCATTGTCTCTTATCTGTGGGAGCAGACATCTGGCACACCGATTGTTCTTTCCGATGTGGCAGTGCCCCAGCCGACTTTCATCTCACCGGATGTTGGACCCAATGGAGAATCCCTGACCTTTCGGTTAACCGTAACTGACAGCGGAGGTCTCCAATCGGTTGATACCTGTGTTGTCAACATAACCTGGGTAAACGCTCCTCCCACGGCTAATGCGGGTTCTGATCAAACGGTGGCTGAGGGGGCGACGGTTACGCTCGATGGCTCCGACTCTTCCGATTCAGACGATGGCATCACCTCCTATTTATGGGAGCAGACATCCGGTATTGCAGTAACCCTTAATGATCCAGGAACAATAAAGCCAAAACTTACCGCCCCTAATGTGGGGACAGACGGGGCATCACTGACTTTCCGCTTGACAGTAACCGACAGGGGGGGGTTACAGTCTACCGATACTTGTATCGTCAATGTTAGCTGGGAAAACCTCGCTCCCGTGGCGAGCGCCGGACCAGATCAAACGGTGATGGAGGGAGGGACGGTCACCCTCGATGGCTCTAACTCTTCTGATCCAGACGATGGGATTGCCGCTTACCTATGGGAGCAGACAGCCGGTGCTCCGGTAACCCTTTCTGATCCAACGGCACCCAATCCAACTTTTGTGACACCGCCAGTCGATGCCGACGGGACTCTTCTGTCGTTTCGAATAACGGTTTCCGACGGTGGAGGGCTTCAGAGCAGTGACGAGATTTCTGTAACAATAGGGGATAACGGGATCACTGGTTTTCCGGACGATGTGATAACCACCACATCATCAACAGGCCAAAATTTTGGCATCAAAGTGGACAGTGGTGGAAATATCGTAAGCCTGGAGCCTATAGCCCCATCTACGATAGCCGATACGAAAAACAGGCCAAAAAAGATGACCTACGGGTTGGTCGACATACGAATCAAGACCGATACGGTCGGTGGTACTTCAGTAGTAAGATTTTACTTTTCGACGCCGGCTCCCCACAACTATTTTTGGTATAAGTACAATCCTTCAACTGGATGGAAGAAGTACAGTCATTATTCTGACTTTAACTCGGCCAGGGACCAGGTAACGGTCACCTTGGTTGACGGTAGTACCGGCGATGATGATAGGCTTCCAAATGGAGTTGTAGTCGATCCTTCTGGCCTTGGGATTGACCCCGCAGATGTTACAGAAGAAGTGCCTTCCCAACCTTCCACGGGTGGCGGTGGAGATACGCTTTCTCCAGTTTCTGGTGGTGGAGGCGGATGTTTCATTGGCACTGCACTCCTCAGCTCCCCTATGTCAAATTAGACTCATGCTATGCCATAGACTATACAGCTAGGAAATGCTAACCAACTTTTCTTCATTGAAGGCAGGTCATTTTGGCCTGCCTTTCATCTTGGTGGGATGTGTTGAAAGATGAAATGCTCAGAGCCGGTGCACCCCCATTAATGCAATATTTCTGTCGGAAATAAACAGGCTAATGACTAGGAGGGACTTTTTGGGTTGGAGATATGAGGACGTCGCAGGCATATACAGTCTGCCTGGCAAATTGTTATGTCAAATCTTGGCCTCACCAGATGAAGAATGGATTGACGACATATTAGGAATCAGCCGCATGTCCTGGGAGTCTCTTGCCGCCTTTTTATTCTGACTTCTGACTTCTGGCTCCTGTCTTCTGTTTTCTGACTCCCGACTTCTTTGTTTTGCCACCTGGTTTCTCAACTATGGCATACAGCTGTTTAATAGCTTCATCTATTTTCTCGACTTTAGGCCCGCCTCCCTGGGCCATATCGGGGCGACCCCCGCCGGTCCCACCAACTTTTTCGGCCAGTTCCTTCATGATTTTGTTCGCGTCGAACCTGTTCGTTAGATCCTTGGTCACCATCAGAAGCAAGGCCGCCCGGCTGCGGTGCTCGCCCGCCAGAAAAACGATGCCCGATCCGATTCTGTCCCTGAACCGGTCACCGATTTCCCGGAGACTTCTGGGTTCGTCCACGCCTGGCTTGATTGCCAAGACACGGACCCCACCGATCTCTCGAACCTCCTCCATGAGATCCGAGCTTCCGGTCGCCAGCCTTGTTTTCAGAGACTCAATTTCACGCTCCAGTCTTTTAACGTGGGTCATGATTCTTCCCAGCTTTTCTTCGACATCCTCGGGCGAGCTCTTAACCATGGTGGCAACTTTCTGAAGGATCAACTCCTGGCTCCGGACGTAGCCGATTGCATCGGCTCCAGTCAGCGCCTCGATGCGCCTCACCCCTGCGGCTATTCCAGTCTCCGAAACGATCCTGAGAAGGCCGACGTCGCCGGTTCTCTTGCTGTGGGTCCCTCCACAGAGTTCTTTGCTGAAATCTCCGATGGTCACAACCCGAGCAGTATTACCGTATTTTTCCCCAAAGAGCGCCATGGCACCGGTTTTCTTTGCCTCCTCTATCGCCATGACCTCAGTTCCGAGCGAAATGTTTTCACGGATTCTTTGGTTGGTGAGATCTTCCACCCGATCGAGCTCTTCTTTTGTCATTGCGGAAAAGTGGGTAAAGTCAAAACGGAGGCGATGAGGAGCCACCAGGGAGCCGGCTTGCTTTACGTGGCCACCAAGGACTTCTCGCAGAGCGGCATGGAGCAGGTGTGTTCCAGTGTGGTTTAGGACGGTTGCCCCCCGTTCATCGCTATTCACAGCGAGGCGCACACGCTTGCCAACCTCCACGGTTCCACGCTTCACCTGACCCACATGGATGATGAGTTGAGGGATGGGACGGAGCGTATCGGAGACCTCGATTTCGAACCCATCAGGTGCGGTTATCTTGCCCTTGTCGCCCACCTGGCCGCCCGTCTCACCATAAAAAGGCGTCTCCTGGGTCATGATTTCAACATCGTCGCCCGTGGAGGCCTGATCGACGAGACCCCCGTTCTTGATGATTCTGATGACTTCAGACTCGTGTTCAAGATCGTGATATCCGACAAACGCCGTTTCAACGCCATCAGCCAAGAGTTTTTTGAATTCGTCCCTGAGTTCCTCTTCCCCTGATCCTTTCCATGCGTCCCTGGCCTTTTGCCTCTGAACCTCCATGGATTGGTCAAAGCCCTTCAAATCGACTCCGATTCCATCATCTTTAACAACGTCCTCGATGAGGTCCACCGGGAATCCATAGGTATCGTAAAGCTTAAACGCAACGACACCGGGCAGGGCGTCATCCCCTCTACCCTTTACAGCCTCGACCTCGTCCCTCAGAAGATCTAGTCCTCGTGTCAAAATATCTGAAAAACTCTCCTCTTCGGTTCTTACGACCCGTTGAATGAATTTTCTATGCTCTTTCAGATCAGAATATGCGTCACCCATCACGTCAATGACGACCTCGACAACGTTTGAAAAGAAGGCGTTTTTAATGCCCAGTTTTCGACCATGACGGAGAGCCCGCCTCATGATCCTCCGGAGGACGTATCCTCGTCCTTCTTTCTCTGGAAGTACACCATCGCCGATGAGGAATGCAGATGCTCTGGCATGATCGGCAAGGACACGGATAGAGATGTCATCTTTCTCACTGGTACCGTACCTTTTAGCGGTGACACGCTCAATATGGGCGATGATCGGTTGAAACAGATCGGTGTCATAATTGCTATGGACCCCTTGGACCACAGCAGCAATCCGTTCCAGCCCCAGACCCGTGTCGATGCTGGGTTTTGGCAGAGGGGTCATAGTACCATTCGTATCCCGGTTGTATTGCATAAACACGAGGTTCCACAATTCCAGGAACCTATCGCACTCACAATCTAGATCGCACTCGGCTCGTCCGCATCCAATATCGGGTCCCTGATCGATGGTAATCTCTGAACATGGACCACAGGGACCGGTGTCGCCCATACTCCAGAAGTTATCCTTGGTTGAAAAAGCTTTGATCCTATCCTCAGGGACGAATTTCTTCCAGAGCTCCCTCGCTTCCTCATCAGGTCCAAGGTCCATTTCACGATCACCCTGATGAATAGTAATCCATAGCTGCTCTTTTGGAAGGCCCAAGACGCGAGTCAGAAAATCCCAGCCCATCTCGATGGCACCTTCTTTGAAGTATTCGCCAAAAGAGAAATTCCCGAGCATTTCAAAAAAAGTATGGTGCCTCGCCGTGATGCCCACATTTTCGAGGTCATTGTGTTTCCCACCTGCCCGAACGCATTTCTGAGACGATACGGCACGGGTGTAGGGTCGTTTCTCCTCCTGGAGGAAGGCTCGCTTGAATTGCACCATACCCGCGTTTGTAAAGAGGAGCGTTGGGTCGTCGTAAGGGACTAGGGACGAACTGGAGACGATCTGGTGGTCCCGTTCTTCGAAGTATTTCAAAAAGGCGTTTCTGATTTCGTGGCTCGTCATCGGAAAATCCTATAGATCGACTGTTGGGCAGCGGTTTTGCACCTGTGCCGCTTGAAAATTCACTATCTATTCTACACTAATCGCGGAAAACATATAAAGGTTAGCTTCTCTGACATTTTCAGATCAGCAAGGCCAGTCGTGGCCATGGGTAGGGGGAGAAACATGATCCCTCGCGTGACTTTGCAGTTTGGCAACACCCCGTCGTGGGTTAACTCCAGGCAGGAGGGGCCTGACCAAATCCCTGCATCAGGTCTGAAGGGGTTGACGCGAGGTGCTCAGTATTTCTGAACGCCCTGAGATGCCAGACGATCTTTGTCGGCGCCACTCTTTGTTTTGGGAACTTTTTCGAAATCGTCCCAAGACGTATCGCCGCCAGACATGATACCCTTCACTCTTAGGGCGAAATCGTCTGGATTGCTACTCTGACGAAGGGCCTCATCATAGGTGATGAGGCCTCGTTTGAGCAGCGACATCAATGATTGATCAAAGGACTGCATGCCATAAGTCGTGTAACCTTTTGTGATGGCATCCTTAATCTCATTGGTCTTCTCTTTCTCTATAACGCATTCCCGTGTTCTAGCCGTTGAAACCATCACTTCTACTGCCGGAACTCGGCCAAGGCCGTCGGCTTTGGGGACCAGTCTTTGGGCAATGATTCCTTTGATGATGGCGGCCAGCTGGAGCCGGACCTGCTGCTGATGGTACGGAGGAAAGGCAGAGATGATTCGGTTGATCGTTTCAGCCGCATCGATGGTGTGAAGTGTGCTCATGACAAGATGGCCGGTTTCAGCAGCGGTCAGGGCGGTTTCAATGGTTTCGAAATCCCGCATCTCCCCAACGAGTATGACATCAGGATCCTGGCGGAGGGCACTTCTTAGAGCATCTGCGAAGGTAACGGTATCAGACCCTACTTCACGCTGGTCGACAATCGCCTTTTTGTCCTCATGGACAAACTCAATTGGATCCTCTATGGTGAGGATATGACAGGTTCTCTGCTGATTGATCAAATCGATCATGGTCGCCAGGGTAGTCGATTTTCCGCTTCCCGTCGTTCCCGTAACGAGTACCAATCCGCGGTTCTCTAGCGAGATCTTTCCGATGACACTAGGAAGATTCAAATCCTCGAGTCCCTTGATTTTGTAAGGAACTATTCGCAACGCGATTCGAATCTTTCCTCTCTGCTGAAAGATGTTGATTCGAAATCGGCCCATACCGTAAATCTCATATCCCATGTCAACTTCTTTTGACTTAATAAAACGGTCCTTTTGCCACTCGTTCATAATGCCGAGGGCCATCTTGCTGACCTGATTCTGGTCAAATGGTTTCACATCTTTCATGAAACGCAGGGCACCGTTGACCCTAAAGATCGGTGGAAGACCGACTTTGATATGAACGTCAGATGCGTTGACCTGCAGGGCTTCGAGCAGGATTTGATTTAGATCCATGTCATGACTCCTCTTTCTTGCTTTCTCTCTTTTGTCCGAATCGTTGGAGAACCTCTTCTGTCATCACCTTCAAGACATCTGAGTTCTCTGCGAGGAAGATCTTCGCGTTTTCCCGACCCTGACCGATCCTTTGATCTTTGAAGGAGTACCACGTCCCCGTCTTCTCCACGATCCCTGAATCCACCGCGAGATCCAGGACATCCCCTTCCCGAGAAATCCCCTCACCGTATATAAGGTCGAATTCGACTTCCCTGAAAGGGGGAGCCACCTTATTCTTGACAATCCTGACCCTGGTTCGGTTGCCAATGACGTCTTGTCCATGCTTAATCGCCGCGATTCGACGAATGTCAAGCCGCACCGATGAATAGAACTTTAATGCATTTCCCCCAGTTGTGGTTTCAGGGTTACCGAACATCACCCCGATTTTCATACGGATCTGATTGATAAAGACTAAAATCGTCATGGATTTGCTGATTGTCCCCGTAAGTTTTCGCAGGGCTTGAGACATGAGCCTTGCCTGAAGACCCATGTGGCTGTCTCCCATCTCCCCCTCGATCTCAGCTCTGGGGACCAATGCCGCCACAGAATCGATGACAATGATATCAATGGCTCCACTTCGAACCAGTATGTCCGCAATCTCCAATGCCTGTTCGCCAGTGTCTGGCTGTGAGATGAGGAGATCGTCTGTATTGACACCCATTCTTCTGGCATAGTGAACGTCTAGGGCGTGTTCCGCGTCGATGAATGCAGCGATACCACCTTGATTCTGCGCTTCGGCGACGGCGTGGAGCGCAAGGGTCGTTTTCCCGGAAGCTTCAGGACCATAAATTTCAACGACTCGTCCCCGAGGCAGCCCACCCACGCCAAGGGCAAGATCCAGTGCCAGAGATCCAGTGGGGATGGTCTGGACATCCGGCAGAGAGGCCTCGCCACCGAGTTTCATGATGGCCCCTTTTCCGTACTGTCTCTCGATCTGAGACACGGCCAAATCAACAGCCTTCTCCCTTTTCGCTTCTTCCATTGCTAGCCTCCCGCAAATTCCCTGGTTGCTAAAGGGGTGTAAATGGGGCCAGTAGGTCTCAGATCGCTTCTAAAAAGGACGAGTTTATCCACAGTAAAGGATCCGAGGTCGACGTCTCGATCTCTTTCCATAAGATCGACCAAATCTGCCCTTCCCTTTAGCGATTTGACTCTTCCGACTGTAAGATGTGGTCGGAAAGGCCTATTCTCGGGGAGAAATCCAAGCCCTTCCAGCCTTGTCTCAATCTCTCGGTGCAAGGAAGATAGATCTTTCTCCCATCCCTGAAGGCCCAACCAGACTACCCGTGGATTTTTTGTTGATGGAAATGCACCAAGCCCTCTGACAGAGAGCGTAAAAGCTTTTTGTCTGTTACCCACTTCTTCCATTATCGACAATATCTCATTGACTTTTTCTTCTTCGATATTACCAAAGAATTTCAGTGTTAGGTGGATCCGCTCCACACTAACCCATCGCACATGGGCGCGAGACGAACGCAGACGCTCCTGTATTCTGCCAATCTCCGAACGCATACCCTCGGGAAGTTCAACAGCCAGAAATGAGCGAATCTGCGCCATTCGTGATGTATTTCCGAGGAAGTACCTTATCTCAAGGAGACTGCCTAACCCGTCACGGGTTGCTATACGTGCCGATCAGGATTCTCACGTCAAAAATCCCTAGCAGACAGATGTTGTCAATCATCCATTGGCGGTGTGTCGGAATTAGACCAGCCCCCCGCCCGGGAAGAGACCTCATCTACGGACGATACGCACCGGTTCCCTAATCCGATGATTTTGAACGACCGTGGAACTGACGATTGGCAACCGACAGCCTGACCGAGAGATTCTGAGCAGTGAGGAGCGACTTCTTCAAAGGGTTTCCATGCTGTCTATGCAAAAACGATGCTATCATAAATGCTTCAAAAGTCAAATTAAGTTCTAAATTCTTCCCATGAAGCTTTTCACCTGAAAATCCCATTCCCGTGTTTCAAGGTCCACCTCAGTCTTTTCTGATTCGCACCGTGCTGCCGATACGGTGACGTGGCCTCCTGAGCCTTCAAAGCTCAAGCAGCAATCAGTTCGTTCGATCAGCTTCATGCCGAGTCCTTCGGGACCAAAGAATTTCTCTGCCCGTTGAAGGACCTCACTAGCCTCGAGCTTGGTTTCTTTACCATATCTCGCCATGGATGGATCACCTCCTAGTTGCAACCGATCCTGATAGATCTACCTTTATCCTATCATTTTTGAGATAGGTTCTGGGGCTGGTACTTCAAGTTCTTGAACATCTATCGATGATAAGACTGTGGCCCGGGCTGAGTCAAAAACAGATCGTCGAGATGCTGTCTGGCCTCTCTCTTTTCCATCCGCGACACCTAGGCCTTTATTCTCTTGACAGACCTCTCTCAATATACCACTATTGTAATCGCGCCAAAGGGACAGATTCGAATGATCAGGCACAAAGAGCGCACATCGAATAGAGAGGCGAACAACCGCTCCCATTGGTCTTTGTGGAGCATTACGGCGCATCTAGGAGGGTGGAATGGGCACGCAGATCGTTAGGAGCTGTTGTCGGAGTTGCCATGGTGGGTGTGGCGTCCTGGTCACAGTTGAAGACAACCGTGTTAAAGAGATCAAGGGCGACCCTGACTGCCCGATCAACAGAGGCTGGCTCTGCATCAAGGGAAAACAGGCCCATACGATCGCCCACAATTCGACCCGGCTCCTCCATCCTATCCGTCAAAGAAACGGATCTTGGCGACCGATTTCATGGGAAGATGCCTATGACGAAATTCGTGAGCGCTTCTGTGGTTACAGAGAGGAATTCGGAGCGGAGTCCGTGGTTTTGGGCTACGGGACGGGTCGTGACAACGAGGCCTTCATCTACCGGTTTGCAAATGCCTTTGGGACCCCCAATGTACTCACCGCCGGCCATGTGTGTTACGGACCTCGCATCGCAACGGGCATCACTCGCTGCGGAAACTTGCCAGTGGTTGATTATGACGGAAATCCTGGGTGTGTCATTGTCTGGGGTGCAAACCCTCTCGTCTCTAACCCTGACGAGTATAAGAGCATCTACCTGACCAAGGCCCTTCGGAATGGAGCCAAGCTGATCACCGTTGACCCCCGCCGTACAGTTCTTGCGCGGCGTTCAGATGTCTGGTTGCCCCTGAGACCAGGAACCGATGGCGCCCTAGCCTGGGGTATGGTCAATGTGATTATCGACAATGAGTGGTGCGATAAAGCCTTTGTTCGGGATCGGGTGCACGGTTGGGAAGAGTTTTGCACCCGGGCCAAGCGATACGACCTGAAATGGGCTGCGGAAAAGACCGGGCTGAGTCAGTCCCAGATATCTTCAGCCGCCGAGCTCTTTGCCAAGACAAAGCCTGCTGGCATCCACTGGGGTGTGGCCCTGGAGCAGAGCAAGAATTGCGTCAATACGATCAGTCTCCATATCTGCCTGATGGCCATGACAGACAACCTGGATAGGCCTGGAGGCAATGTCTTTTACTCGAGCCCGCCTGTGATGAGTGCGTCCAAACTGGGCGCTCATTATCTCTTGTCCATGGCGGCGCGAAAAAAGCGCCTTGGGGGGAACAGGTTCCGCCTGGCCAATCACATTTCTGTCATCAACCCCAAGGCGGTGTGGGATGCTATCCTCAAGGACGACCCGTACCCCGTGAAGGCCCTTTTCCTTGTTAGCACCAACCCGGTCTTAACCAGGGCTAACTCGCGGGAGGTGAAGGCCGCGCTGGAGAAGGTCGAATTCATGGTTGTGGCCGATTTCTTCATGACGCCTACGGCCCGGGAGGCAGACATCGTGCTTCCGTCGGCCACGTGGCTGGAGCACGATTATGTGGCCGACCTGTGGAAGCGCCACGGTTCCGTTCAGGCCCGCCAGAAGGCGGTGCAGATCGGCGAGTGCCGTTCGGATTATGAGATTCTCAATGAGCTTGGCAGGAGGTGTACGAAACCGAGTCTCTGGTGGCCCACTGTCAAAGATGCGTTAAACGAGATTCTCTCTCCCTCAGGGTTGACCTGGGAGGAGTTCTGCCGACGGGGTTATCTGCAAGGTCAACGAGTTTTCCGGAAGTACGTCAAAGATGGCTTTTCGACGACCACGGGCAAGGTTGAGTTCTATTCGACAACCATGGAACATCTGGGTTACGATCCTTTGCCCGGCTACGATGATCCACCCGAGGGCCCATGGAGCGACAAGAAACTACTCAAGCGGTACCCTTATCAGTTGATCACTGGCGCTCGTATTCCGAGTTTTTTCCACTCCGAGAATAGGGTTCCTGGACCGCTCCGTGACAAGCGTCCAGATCCTATCGTGGAGATTCACCCTGAGGTGGCCAAAGAGAAGAGAATCCAAAAGGGCGACTGGGTAAAGATCTCGTCTCCAAGGGGTTCCGCGGTTCAGCGGGCCGTCGTGACCGACCGAGTACCCCCTAATGTCGTGGCCGCGGATCACGGCTGGTGGTTTCCGGAGATGGAGAAAGATCTGGGCTGGGACCGTTCCAATATCAATATCCTAACCGACAACGCGTACGATACGTGCGACCCAGCGGTGGGTGCCACGAACCTCCGGGTTTTGCTCTGCAATATCGAAAAGGCTGAATTGATCTGAGAACTCTCACCGAACCTAGTGGATCTCAACCTGTCGCGCTTATGATTCCTCCTTAGGGCCGCTTCAGAGTGGTGTTCCGTTTTTTGGTCCCGAAGACCTATTGAATTCGATGGTGGCACCGGCATGTCCTTTCGCGCACTTGCTCCTGCGTTGACCATCTCCCCGACAGTGGCCGAGCAGGCGGAGACGGGCCGTTGTTCAGATCCGTTTCTTTTCTCGCTCTTTGTCTGATGAAAGCGGGCTTCCATAGAAACACCAGCTTCTCTCGCCCGCTCTCCCCCACAGGAATCTGCGGGGTATCGCTCGAGCTCTCAGAGTTCGTAGAGTGAGAAAACTAATGGACCAGGTTTTTGGCCTAATTTTTTGAGGGGAAAAATTAGGCCAAGTCATCTCCTCTGGATTGGCCTCTCACCAATCCAGAGGACGTTCCCTCTGGGGCTCGGTGTGCTCTGTGAGAGATTGCGGTGACGTCCACTGTGCTGGGATATTTCTGCCAAAAGAACCCTGATTAGCGCTGAGAGTTTCCTTCCCACTTTCTGGCAAATTACTCTTGTGAAGCCGTGCCCAGGGTATTCTGAAGGGATTCGGGAACGACTCTCGGGGAATCCTGGTCCGATTGCTCTGCAGAGGTCCCTCAGGGGCATGAGTGTCCAGAAAACTGAGGAAACTCCTCTTTAATGACCGCCGTGATGACTCTCGGGCGAGGATATCCTCAGCAAGTTGATCGTCTCAGGCGAAATTTAGCGACATATCCCTCCGTGTCCGTCCCTTCTCTGTGAAACTCCCTAATAGGACAAAATCCTTGACAATCTCGATTTTTTGTACAAAGATGGTCGAAACAAAATCAAAGGGGAAAAAGGGAAATGAAGATGGATATAAACTGCGATATGGGCGAGAGTTTTGGTGCCTATAAGCTGGGCCTCGATGACGAGGTGATCAAATACATTACCTCGGCCAATATTGCGTGCGGGTATCATGCCGGTGACCCTCTCGTCATGGAACGAACCGTTTCATTGGCGAAAGATCACGGCGTATCGGTGGGGGCGCATCCTGGGTTCCCTGATTTATTGGGTTTTGGAAGGCGAAATCTGGACGCCACTCTGGCCGAGATAAAGGGGTATGTGACCTATCAAATCGGCGCGTTGCAGGCTTTTGCCCGGGTCCACGATGTCAGAGTTGAGCATGTTAAACCCCATGGTGCGCTGTATCTGATGGCAGTTGAAGACGAAAAGATATCCGAAGCTATTGTCGAGGCAATCGCCAGCCTTGATAAGGGCCTCATTTTCGTGGCGTTGGCTGGATCTAAAGGAGAGAAGATGACAAAGATCGGGGAGAGGATTGGCCTCAGGGTGGCTTATGAGGCATTCCCTGACAGAGCCTACACCCCAGAAGGTACGTTGGTTTCTCGGAGACAACCGGGAGCGGTTATTAAGGATCCGGATCTCGTGGCTCAGAGAGCCCTGGTGATGGCCACAGAGGGAAAGGTTGTGGCTATTGACGGCACCGAGATTCCCTTTAACACACAAACGCTATGCGTTCATGGAGATACACCCGGTGCGGTGAATCTGGTCAAAAAGATTCGGGAGACGTTGAACCAAGCTGGTGTTGATGTGACTTCCCTATCTAAAATTTTATGATTCAACCGGGCGAGGGCGGAAGCGTCGTGTACGAAAAGGCTCGATTCCTGCTAGCAGGAGATAGAGGTTTTTTAGTAGAGTTTGGGGCCGATATCGATCCCGAAATCAACCGAAAGGTCCGGGAGATATTTCTTTCCCTGGACAAAATGCCGATTGAGGGTGTCACCGAAGTCATCCCGACCTACCGTTCCCTTTTGATTTTCTATGAGCCAGCCTGGACCCATCCAGATAGATTAAAAGAAGCAGTTTTGGAACGCGAGCGGCATGTGGACAAACTGGAAATCCCCCCACCTGAGACGACAGAGATTCCAGTGGCATACGGAGGCGAATTCGGGCCCGATCTGGAATTCGTTGCTGAGCACAACGGACTTCCTCCGGAAGAGGTCATCGAGGTTCATACCTCTGGAAACTACCTTATCTATATGATTGGTTTCACGCCTGGATTTCCTTTTCTCGGCGGGTTGTCAGAGAGAATATTCACGCCACGGCTGGAAAAACCTCGCCAACTGGTACCGGCCGGGTCAGTCGGAATTGCCAACAATCAGACAGGGATCTATTCGATCGATAGTCCCGGGGGATGGCAGCTCATCGGGAGAACACCTGTGAAGCTTTACGATCCGACCCGTTCTTCACCGATTCTTCTGAAACCTGGAGATTATCTGAAGTTCAAGCGGATTTCGAAGGAAGAATTCGAGGACATAACCGAGAGAGACAAGGCATAGAATCAGGATGGAGATCTTCGACGTCATTCAACCGGGAGCGTATACAACGGTTCAGGACAGAGGGCGGTTTGGGTATCAACAATTCGGCATTCCCATTTGTGGGGTGGTTGATTCATTTGCGTACAGAGCGGCAAATGGTCTGGTTGGAAATGGGAAGGATGAGGCGGTTTTAGAGCTAACGGTTCTCGGGCCGTCACTGGGCGTGTTAGATCATGGAACGGTCGCTATTACCGGTGGAGATCTCTCGCCGGTACTGAATGATTCTCCTCTACCCATGTGGGAATCGGTGGCTGTGAAGGCCGGGGACACAATTCGGTTCAAGGGTCTCAAAAGTGGGTGCCGGAGTTATCTCGCTGTAGCGGGCGGGATTGATGTTCCAGTAGTCATGGGAAGCCGCTCTACCTATGTGGCGGGGAAAATAGGGGGGATCGGCGGTCGGCCCCTGATCGCTGGGGACAGGTTGAGCAAGGGACAAGGCGTAGGGAAGGCAGGAATTCGGGTCCCTTCAGACATCATTCCGACCTATCCGGATGACATAGAGATCCGGGTTGTTATGGGCCCCCAGGATGATTATTTCTCCGAGGGTATCGAGAAGTTTCTGGGTTCGACTTTTACCGTGAGTTCGAAGGCTGACCGGATGGGTTATCGACTGGAGGGGGAGCCCATCGTTCACAGAGAGGGCGTGGTCAAGAGTATCATCTCCGAGCCAAGTGTCCCGGGTGGTATCCAGGTTCCGCCTGGTGGCCAACCCATCATCCTACTGGTCGAACAGACCGTAGGGGGGTACACGAAGATTGCCACGGTGATCTCCCCTGATATTAGCCGGGTGGGGCAGGCAAAGCCAGGCAATCGGATCCGTTTCCGGCAGGTGGAACTCGACGAGGCCCACCAGATTCTCAGGGAGGAAAAGGAAAAGGTCAAGTCCATCTATGCCCTTGGAGGTTTGTGACAGCCTGAAAAGATCGTCTTTTGCGGCTCGAAACCCTTTTTCAGGTGCCCGTTGTCGGGTGTCAGTCGTCAGTTGCTACTGGCCTTGCAGCTCTAACCCTAGGAAAGAGATCTGTTCGCTATGATTCTGATCTTAGTGATTCATCACCGCAGACAACAGACGAGGGACAACGGACCACGAGCAATTGCTTCTATTCAAGAGCTTTCTTTTTCAAGGGCTGGATAGATATTTCAGGGATAAGCAGTTTTATGAGCGGAAATTGACTGACATGGCTTCGAAGGGAAAAACAGAGACAAAGGTTTGGCTTCAGGAGATGACCTGGCAAGAGGTCGGGCATCTCCGTGATGAGGGGAGGGGCCTTGTAGTCATCCCCGTAGGCAGTGTGGAGCAACATGGGTTTCACCTCCCCGTGGGAACCGACAGCATGGTGGCCATCAGGGTGGCTGAGGACGCGGCGAAACAGACGAAAGCGATTGTAACACCTCCCCTTTGGTTTGGCTGGAGTCCCCATCACCTGGCTTTGCCGGGGGCAATCTCTATAAGACCCGATGTGCTGATCGAAATCCTCTTCGATGTATTTGGCTCTTTAGCACCTCAAGGGTTTCGGCGATTTGTCGTGGTGAATGGTCACAGAATAGCTAATGTTCCATGGATTCAGATTGCCGCAGAGAGAGCCCAACGCGAGCTCGGTGTAAAGGTTGCTATTTATGATCCGGCGCACATGTCAAAAGAGATTGCGGACCGGCTTGAATTCGGTGAGGTTGGCCATGCTGAGGAGATAGAAACGTCCCATATGTTGCATATTATGCCACATGCCGTGCAGATGGATAGGGCGAGAGACTATCACCCGCCTGGACGGAAACTGTATCACGTCGACCCGAGAAATCCCAAAGATACACTGTGTTATGTGCCGAGCCCGGCAGAGGACCTCGAGGGGACAACTCGAAAGTCAGGAGGTGCTCACGGCAGGCCGACATTGGCGAGCGCCGAAAAGGGAAGACAGTTGCATGACCATCTGGTAGCGAGGTTGGTCGAAGTGATTGATTATATGAATGAAGCCTTTGGTGACTGATTCATCGACACGGTGCAAACGGATGTGATATAGGTTTTTGACGACGCCTAGCCTGGGGGACAGGAGATTCTATGTGAACTGACCTGACCAGGTCAAAGAAAGGAGGTGATTTACTGTCTGTTAGGGAAGTGGGTTTATGGGCCAGGACCGAGTGGGAATGCTGTGATTGGCAAACGGGAACGCAATCTCGCATTTTCGGTGGTTCGCTGAGTGATCGTTAGATTAAACAAGAAAGGAGGGTATTTGAACCTCGCAACTGGAAAACCCGAAGTGAAGTCAGCAAATGAAAGGGGGTTAAAATGGGTGCGAAAAAGAAGATTAGCCGTCGAACTTTTCTGAAGACGACAGGGGGGGCACTTGTTGGCGGCACAGCCCTGTCAATGGGGATTGGAATTGGCCGAGCGAAACCAGATGAGGTGAAGATAGGTGTGATCTATCCGCTTTCCGGTTCGGTTGCCCATGCTGGCAAGATGTCGAGGGATGCCGTTGACCTGTGTGCGGACTATGTCAACAACAACTGGCCGAACCTACCCATTCCCATCGGAAAATGGGAAGGCATCCCAAGTCTGAAAGGTGCGAAGATTAAGTTAATCCATGCAGATCATCGGGGTGAGCCAGACAGGGGAGCAGACCTGGCGAAGAAGCTTATCCTCGATGAGAAGGTCGCCGGCATCTGCGGATCTTATCATAGCTCGGTCACCAAGACGGTCAGTACCGTCTGTGAGCAGTACAAGATACCCATGATCAACCCAGAATCGACCTCTCCTGAATTGACCAAGAGGGGGTATAAGTGGTTCTTCCGAGCGACACCGCATGACAGAATCTTCCTCAGAGACTTTTTTGAGTTCATGGATCTTCTGACTCAAGGGAAGGTACCCGGCGTCGGCGCTGTGCCGAAAGAGGACATCGATGAGATCGGTTCGTGTACGGAAAACACGGAATGGGGAGCGGCCACCAGAGACGTGATCAAAGAATTCGCCGGGCAGAAGGGTTACAAAATAGTGTCGGATGTATCCTACCCTCATGAATCGCCCGATTTGACGGCAGAGGTGAGAAGGCTTTTGGCACCGAAACCAGAAGTCCTCATGTTTGCGTCATATATTTCCGATGCGATTCTCTTGACGAAGACCATGATTGAGTTCAAGGCAAAAGCCAACCTTTTCTGGTCACAAGATGTTGGTTTCTATCAGCCTAAATTCATGGAGACATTTGGTGAGTCTACTGAAGGGATTCTCAACCGTACCGTATTCTCCAAAAAGCTCTTCGGCGTGAAGCCGGTTGCACAGAACATAAATGAGGAATTCAAGAAGAGGGCCGGCGTCGATTTCATGGGGACCTCTGCCCGGGCATTTACCGGTATGCAGGCATGGGCTTATGTCCTCAATGAGGCGGGATCCACTGATCCTGATGCCATTCGCGAGGCAGCCGAGAGAATCGAAATACCCGGCGCTGACTTGATTGTGCCATGGAAAGGGATCAATTTCGAGACTGCGGCAGGGGAGACGAATCAGAATACCTGGTCCAGTGGTTTGATTGTCCAATATCAGGCCAAGGAGCCAGAGATTATCTATCCCCTTGACGTGGCTACATCAAAGTTGATTTATCCGTGGCCGGGTCTGAAGTAACCGGCTCTAACATCACACCTGGACTTAGAGATGAACCTACCCGAGTCATGAGCTCGGGTAGGTTCATTCTCGTATCAACTCGATTAGGACGGTCATATGGAAATCCTTTTGCCAGCTATCGTATCCGGGTTACTGATGGGGATGCTTTTCGCCTTGGTCGCTCTCGGGCTTGCCATAATATTCGGCGTAATGAATATCGTGAATTTCGCCCACGGAGAGTTCCTCATGGTGGGGATGTATACGGCATTCCTTACATCGACGTTTCTGTCGATCGAACCACTCTTGACCCTCCCAATAGCAGCGTTCGTCGGTCTTGTTTTGGGTCTCAGCTCGTATTATCTGCTTGTCAGATACCTGTTGCGGGGGCCTATGCTTGCCCAGCTCTTGGGTACCTTCGGTCTAATGATTTTTCTGAGATATCTCGCTCTGTTCATCTTTGGCCCTGATTACAAGACCCTGGAACATGGACTGTTAATCGGTAAGAGCGCCAAGCTGGGGTCGGTCGTCCTGAGCTATTCCAGGTTAGGGACCGCCATTCTCAGCGTCATATGCTTTTCCGTTATCTACTGGCTGATCAACCACACACGCCTGGGTATGGCATTGAAAGCGACAGCCTTAGACGTTGAGGCTGCAAGTTACATGGGCATAGACACGGAGAAGATGCGAGGTCTGGCCTGGGGGTTGGGCGGGGCGACAGTGGGGATTGCCGGTGCTTTACTCACCAATTTCTATTACGTCTTTCCCACTGTAGGACTTCTTTTTGTCATGATCGCTTTTGCAACGGTAGCATTGGGTGGATTTGGATCGATAAAGGGGGCTTTCATGGCGGGGCTGATCATGGGGCTGATCATCGATCTCGGTGGCACCTATGTCGGCCCGCAGCATAAATTCGCCTTGATCTACCTCACCTTCTTTTTGGTTGTCATATTCAAACCGCAGGGTCTTTTCGGTTGGCAGTAGACAGATGAGATTCCTGAAAGACGCCTTATCATTCGGAGATCTGCCGATCTCAGAGCGGATTGGGTTCTCCAGCTTTGTTATTTTCTGCGTCCTTTTCCCCTGGGTCACAAAGGGATCCTTTGCCCAGGCGGTCATGATCCAGTTCCTCATTTTCTGCCTCTATGGCCTGGGATGGAATCTCATCGGAGGGTACGGCGGACAGGTCGCCCTGGGGCAGGCAAAGAATGTTGGCATGTCAGCTTACACTGTCGCTTTATTCATCGTCTGGTGGGATATCCCCTTCTGGTTATCCACCCCTGTCGGCGTGATTGTCGCGACGGTTGAGTCCTTCATTCTCGGTTATTTCTTATTTCGGCTGAGGGGTCATTACTTTGCGATTGCGACGATTGCGGTCTCCCTTGTGTGGCAGCAACTGTTCATCAACTGGGATTTGATCGGTGGGGCTCGGGGCGTAGAGTTGCCACTAAGGGAAACACCGGACTTCCTCTATATGCAGTTCGCCTCCCCGATCTACTATCATTATTTCGCCTTCTTCCTCGTCATGGGAGCTATTTTCTTCATGAACTGGTTCAGGAAATCGAGGTTGGGTTTTCAGTTGCGAGCCATAAATGCGAGTGAGGATCTTGCAGAAAGTTTGGGAATCAATATCCAATGGGTGAAGGTCAAAGCCTATTGCATTACTGGGGTATTCGCAGGTTTGGGCGGAGCTTTTTACACCGTCTACTATAACTATATTGACCCCTTTTCAGTGATGCATCTCGAACTATCCGTTATGATCGCCTTGATGACGATGATCGGTGGAGCCGGATCGATGTGGGGTCCGATAATCGGCGCGCTGATTCTGATTCCTCTGGATCGTTATTTGGGCGCCTGGCTTGGGGGAAGCGGAATACTCGGGGTAGACTTCATGATTTACAGCTTGATGGTGATGGTAATATCAGGGTACGAACCCAGGGGAATCTGGGGATTGATCGAGAGAGTTCGGCGAAAAACTTAGGAGAGAAGATTTCCATGGCACTTTTGGAAGTGACTGACTTGACCAAGGATTTTGGCGGCGTGGTTGCGAACAACCAGATCTCCTTTGAGATTGAAAAGGGTGAAATTGTCGGATTGATCGGTCCAAACGGCGCAGGAAAGACCACGCTATTCAACTGTATTGTCGGGTATTATAGGCCGGCCCAGGGTTCAGTCAGATTCAAGGGAAAGGACATCACCGGTTTCAAGCCTTTTCAGACCAGCCGGGAGGGAATCGGCAGGACCTTTCAGGTTATGAGCATTTCAGGATACCTTACGGTGCTGGAAAATGTCATGGTCGGGTCATTTTGCAGGACTTCCAATCGCGAGATCGCTCGGGATTACGCTTTTGAGATTCTTGATGTTCTCGGATTAGAGGAATACGCCGAGGCATACTTGACCGAGTTGCCTATCGCCAGCCAGAAGCGCGTTGGCCTTGCCATGGCCCTTGCGACCAAACCGGAACTTCTCATGCTCGATGAAGTTGCAGCGGGTTTGACCCCAAAGGAAACCGATGAGATGGTTGCCCTGCTTCGGAAAATCTATGAGATGAAGGACCTGACCCTCTTTCTGACAGAACACGTCATGGAAGTTGTCATGCCTATTTCCCAGCGTGTGATCGTGTTGGATGGAGGCCAGAAAATCGTGGAGGGAAAGCCCCAGGAGGTCGCAAATGATAAACGGGTCATCAAAGCTTACCTGGGTGAAAAATATGCTAAAGGTTGACAAGATCGAAGTTCGGTACAGCGGGGTTCCGGTGATTCACGACGTCTCGTTCAATGTTCGTCGGGGCGAACTGATTTCGATCGTTGGGGCAAACGGGTCGGGAAAGACGACCCTACTGAAAACAGTCGCCGGAAATCTCCATCCCACGAGTGGGAGCATTACGTTCGAGGATAGAGATATCACCCGGAGCTCTACAGTCGACATAGTCAGAAATGGAATTACCTATGTGCCGGAGGAGAGGCGTATATTCGGTCCGCTCTCTGTCGAGGAGAACCTGAGATTGGGAGCTTACATCATCGATGATGAGGAAGAGATCGGCAGAAACCTGGATCATGTTTTCAACCTCTTTCCCATTTTGAAAACGAGGAAGAAACAATTGGGTGGAACATTGAGCGGCGGGGAGCAGCAAATGCTGGCCATCGGGAGAGGTCTGATGTCAAACCCGAAGATGCTGATGTTAGATGAGCCATCCCTGGGACTCATGCCGCGATTGGTGGATGAGATGTTGGGGGCGGTGAGCAAGTTGAAAGAAGAAGGTAAGACTATCCTACTCGTCGAACAGAACGTGAGAGAGGCGCTGGAAATGGCGGACAGGGGGTATGTGCTCCAGACAGGTCGAACCATCCACGAGGGATTGGGCGAGAAGCTTCTTGAAACCGATATCGTTAAAAAGGCGTTCCTAGGTCTCTAGGGACGAGATGCTACAGATAGACTAAAGCTGGAGGTTCAATCCCCTTCAACGACCAGATCTCTGATGATTCGATCGTTTATAGGTTCTAGAAGTACCTCCTCTCCCGGTCTGACGAGTCTCTCGCATGACCGTGAGACCCTTCCATTGATTCTCAGACGGCAGGCATTACAGATCCCCCGACCACAACGATAATCCCTAAACGCCAGGGAAGGTTCGCTATGTTCATATATGTATTGGAGCAGCGTGTGGACAGTCATTCCCTTTCGATAAGGAACGTTGAACGTGTCAATCCTTCTGAGTCTATTCCGTGCCGACTGTCTGAAGACCTTCGCACGGACATGTTTATCAGTCATCGGAGCTATCCTAAGGGTTGAGCACCTTCACCGGGGTATGGTTCACCGTGACTTTTTGACCTCTTTTTGTGATGAGGGTATGCTGAGGTCTGTTTGAGGTTTCTGGATAGTCACTGCGAAAATGGTGACCACGAGTCTCCCTTCTCAACAAAGCCGACCGAATCACTAGCTCAGCTAAATCTAGCATCATGAAAACTTCCATGGCGTCGCGCCAGTCCAGGTTGTAAACTCTCTCACCGGTCGCCTCGACGTTGGTCAGACCATTCTGTTTAAGATCGGAAACCCTTTGAAGGGCCTTCTCCATGCCCTCTTGATTTCGATTGGGCCCAATGAACCGGTCCATAGCCTGCTTCAATTCCTGCTTGAAAAGCAGAGGACGGCAGCCCTTTCCTTTCTTCTCTAAGAATCGAATCCATTCATGGATTCCTTGTCTGATTTCCCCTGAAGACGGAGAAATACGCCCCTTTTTCTCGGAATACCTGGCTGCGTATTTTCCTGCTCTCGCGCCAAAGACCTGAGTCTCCGACAGGGCGTTTCCAGATATCCGGTTTCCTCCATGGAGATTGCTTGCGTTCTCTCCCGCAGCAAACAGGCCTGGGACTGACGTTTCAGTTTTTTCATTGATTCGGACACCCCCAAGGGTGTGATGCACAGCGGGACTCACTTCAAGGCGATCCTTGCGAATTTCTATTCCCAACTTCCTTAGATTCCTATTCGGGCCTTCAAGGAATTGATGAATGAGATCGTTGATTTCATCCTGGCTCTTGGATGATCGAAGGGGATCAATGTAGACTGCATTGTGTTTGGTGCCCTGTCCCTTCTCGATTTCCGCCAATATGAGTCGCATCAAGTCATCTCGAGCGGGAAGAGGCCCTTCCGGCAAGAATTCTCTCTCGTTGTTATTCACCAATCTGAAATCAAGGTATCGTCTTTCCAGAAATGTCTCATAGTGTATCAGTACACCCTTGACAGATTCAGGGTACGCGAGTACGGTCGGGTAATACTGCACCATTTCGAGATCAATCACCTCTGCCCCTGCCTGGAATCCTAGAAAAACACCATCTCCCGTCGAATCGGGAGCGGCGTCACTGTTTCCCCAGAGTTCTTCATAACCCCCGCAGCAGAGGACGGTAGCCTTTGCGGCGATGGCATAGAATCGTCCATCTCTCATGTTCAAACCAAATGCTCCGACTACCTCACCCTTATCCTTCAATAAGTGGGACACGCAGAAGTCTTCAAAGATCTTTGTCTTCGAGCAGCGAAGGAGTTCTTTTTTGAGCCCTTGAATCAGTCCAAATCCTCCGCCCACTATCCATAGGTTTCTCGGATAGGTCTGGCCTGGGTGATGAACTTGAAAGAGTCTTCCGTCTTGTTTCCTGAATTTGATACCGAAACCCTCGAGGTCCATAGCTCTCGAAATGCTCTCGTCGGCCAGGACCCGTGCCAGATTCTGATCTGAGAGGCCTCTGCCCTGGGCAATGATGTCCTGATAATGAACCTCTGGGTTATCCCGGGAGTCGTTGGTACCAAACGCCGCCTGCAGGGACGGATAGGCCAGGGGAGTTAACCCCGATCTGGCTATAGGCCCTTTGCTGACGAGGCAGACTTCTGCTCCGCAGTTAGAGGCCTCGATGGCGGCGCGAACCCCAGCACCGCCTCCTCCTACGATCAGAACATCAGTCTCAAAAACCTCATGCTTTTCCATTTTCCTTTTTCTCTTTCCCTGTTAGCAGGGGGATCCTACGGAATGGATCAATTCCCGATGGAATCCCTGCAGAGTTCGGCAGGTGCGAAAAGGTCAAGTCGATCTTCCAGAATAACCAGCGAGCCAATCCGAGAGTTTTGGGTCTTTCGATCGATTATAGGGTAGAGTCCTGGAGGCCGTCAAATCATATTCCACAGGCGGAGCTGAGAAAGAATGATCGAGAATCGAGGTGGCCAAATGATTTCGCTTCTGTGTGACAAAGAAGGGATGCTTCCCGGTGTTGGGGTATTGAGTGTGGCTATTTTCCTTTAAAATCTTCTCTATCACCTGTAAGATAATAATAGGAGGGCCTGCATAACCGGGAGCAAAAGGGGAGCACATGGATTTTCTCTTTCCGAAGGAGCTATCCCAAGATTTAGACCGATTAAAACAATTTCTCGATGACCACGTGCAGCAGAATTTACCGGCCTGGTACCGGGATGGGGCAATGCCCCGGAGTCTTTACGGTGCCATGGGTGAGAGGGGTTGGCTTGGGTTCACGATGGTGAACGGTCACTTGGAAAAGTCTTCCGCATTCAGGGGGGCGATGGTTTCTGAACAGCTCGCCATCATTTCGCCAGGGGTCTCGGTCGCCATTCTGGCGCACGTCGATCTTGGACTCACTGGGCTCTGGCTTTTTGGTTCAGAAAAAACCAAGGAGAAATATGCAGAGTCTGCAAGCAAGGGAGGAACCCTGATTTGTCTCGGGAACACCGAAAGCAAAGCTGGGAGTGATGTGGCCAATATCGGGATGGAGGCCAAGGTGGTCAAAGGGGGATGGCGACTCAACGGAACCAAAGCCTATGTGACAAACGGCTCAATCAGCGATTTGGTCATAGTCACGGCAGTTTCGGATCCTCAAGCAAGGAGAAACAATCGGCTTTCCATGTTTCTGGTGGATCTTGCCGCGAAAGGGGTGAAAAAGACCAGGCTCAACAAGCAAGGGTGGATACCGTCTGATCTCACACGCATTCAGCTTACGGATGTCTTCGTTCCTGAAGACCATCTCATGGGAAAACGAGGCCGGGGGCTGCAGCAGGTCCTTAGAATTTTCACCCACAGCAGGGTTCCCATCGCCGCTTTGACACTGGGGACCGCTATGGGCGCGTTTGATATGGCCCTTGAACATGGCAAAAACCGAAAGATCTTTGGCAGAAAGCTTGTTGACTTCCAAAGCAAGGCCTTCGAGATTGCTGATTTCTACGCACGGATGGAAGCGGCACGGCTCATGCTCTGGAAGGCGTGCTGGGCTATCGACCAGGCCAGAGATTTTCGGTTAGAGTCATCTATCGCGAAGTATCTGGCTGTAATGATAGCCCGGGATGTTACCACATGGGCGGCTGATCTTTTTGGGGCGGCGTCCATAATCTTCGAGCACCCCATTCACAAGTTCCCCATGGACGCTTGGGCGTCTTCACTTGGAGAGGGAACCCAGGATGTGCAAAAACTCATCATTTTCCGGGAGGTCATGAAAAGATACAGAACCTGATCCTCTCGACTCAAGCCCCCCTCTCCAGATCATGGACCATTTAGCCATCCATAGCAAGGGAGAGTATTTAGGGCGTCAATACGATCTTGCCGAAATGGTCTCCCTTTTCCACGATCTCATAGGCTTCACGGCCCTGACTCAATGGCATGACCCGATCGATCACGGGTTTGAGTTTGCCAGCCCATAAGAGGGACGTCACATCTCGAAAATCCTGGTGCGTCCCCATGGTGCTTCCGATGAGGCTGATCTGTTTACCAAAGATATAGCGGATATCGATCTGGGCATGAGGTCCACTGGTGTTACCAATGATGACGATTCTTCCCCCTCGTACGACCGCGTTCATACTCGTGCTGAGGGTAGCCTTACCAACATTGTCCACCACGACGTCTACGCCGCGGTTTTTCGTGAGCCTGCGGATCTCCCGGTCCCAGTCGACCTCCGAACGATCCAGAACGATATCGGCTCCCAATTCTTGAGCCCTTGCCCCTTTTTCTCTACTACCCGCCACGACATAGACCCTGGCGCCTGCCAGTTTGGCAATCTGAATGGCCATACTGTTGACCCCACCTCCTGCACCCACCACGAGAACCGATTCTCCAGCTCTCAGCCCTGCACGATGTATAAGCATGCGCCAGGCGGCAAGAGTGACCAAGAGAGGTGCCGCGGCAGCGGGAAAGTCCAGGTCTTCTGGCATGGTCGCGAGATTGCTCGCTGGCACAGTCAGATATTCAGCAGCACCTCCCCGGATATGCTCCCCAAGGATGTGATAACCAGGACTGAGTGTCACCTCTCCTCGTCGGGTGAATTCGTCGTCACGTGTGGTGATACCGGGATCCACCACGACCCGCTGGCCTACCTGCAGGCCGGAGACGTCTTTTCCCAGCTCAACGATTTCGCCGGCAACGTCAGCACCGCACCAGTGGGGCATTTCAAGTTTGAGGCCCGGCCAGCCCCGCCTAACCCAGATGTCGAGATGATTGATCGAGCAGGCCCGAACGCGAATCAGGACCTTGTCTGGACTCAGGGTTGGGTCGGTTACGTTTCCATACTGAATTACGTTTAGGCCACCATGCTCTTCGAAATAAAGAGCTTTCATGTCTTGGTCCTCCCAAGGCCGAGGAGTGCATCTGACCAGAGGGTCCGGCACGATGGACCCACCCAGATGCCTCCCTGTCAAGAATTGGCACAGCGCAAGAGTGCACCGGCCTACTGGTTCAAGTTAGCCAATAGATCCATTCCATGTCAAGGATGGGGGGTGAGGAGGAGTTTCCCGGATGCCGGGATGACCTTGATCTTCTCTCCAGCGCCTTGCCGACCTGAGTTCATTGAGAACCACGGTCAGGAGACACAATTAGAAAAAATGATGAAAATGCTTGCATTTTCAGAATCACTGATGTATTATATCTGTTTATCCGGATATATGAATACATCAACCAAATCGATTCGAGTCAAGAAGGCACTCTTATCCAATCCCTGTATATCTCTACCAACCGGCCGCCCGAGAACTGCTCGTGGCCACCATCCTTTGACAAATGACAAGGAGAGCCGCATGGAAGAAATCGTCAGACACTTTAAGGCCTTCTCAGACGAGACACGGCTCAGAGTTCTTCACCTTCTTTTGAAAGGAGAGCTCTGCATCTGCGAACTCATGGAGGTCTTGCAGCTCACGCAATCCAAGGTCTCCCGCCACATGGCGTACTTAAAAAACGCGGGGCTTGTCACGGATCGACGAGAAGGCGTGTGGATCTACTATTCGTTGGTAAGGCCTAAGAACAAGATCCATGCCTCTCAGTTGAGGTGTTTGGCAGAGTGCTTTGAGGACGATGAGGTCTTGAAACGTGACACTGAGCGGTTTATGGCTCTGAGACAAGAAAAGACGCAAACGTCCCCACTGTCCCAGGAGTCTCCGGAAGACCTACCGGTTGAACTATTGTAAATGGCAAGAAAGGGGAAACGATCCTGATGGTGCACATGGATCTTATCATCTACAGTTAAGTGGCGAAACTCAGTTCTGGGGAGGATATTTATGTCCAACACGGAAGGCTCGTCGACCACGAGGAATTTGAAAGGGTTGAGCGTTTTTGAGAGATACCTATCTCTTTGGGTAGGCCTTTGCATTGTGGCGGGTGTTGTGCTTGGGAGAATAGCCCCGGGTGTGGCAGCCTTCATGGATGGACTAGCGATCTACGTGGGCGATGCTCCTGTTGTCTCGATCCCCATTGCCGTCTGCCTTTTCTTTATGATGTATCCGATCATGGTGAAAATAGATTTTGCTGAGGTCCTCAAAGCCGGAAGGAATGCCAAACCCGTTGGATTGACCCTTTTCGTCAACTGGGCAGTAAAACCCTTCAGTATGTATGCCATATCGATATTTTTCTTGGGGAGCGTGTTTGTCGGGCTCATTGGGCCCGATCTGGTGGATCATGTCAAAATGCCTCTCGGCCTGGATCTCCCTGTGGGCGCTACCCATGGGGCAGGAACTGTGGTCGTGGTGAAGGGGGTCAAGACTTTGGCAGTTCCCCTGTGGCGAAGTTACCTTGCTGGAGCTATTCTGTTGGGAATCGCACCGTGCACGGCGATGGTCCTTGTCTGGGGGTACCTGGCAAAAGGCAATGACGGTCACACCCTGGTCATGGTCGCGATCAACTCGCTGACGATGCTTGTCCTTTTCGGGCCTCTTGGGGGTTTCTTGCTCGGTGTTGGACGTCTTCCGGTTCCCTGGCAGGCCCTCTTTCTGTCGATCGGCATCTATGTGGCCTTGCCCCTGGTCGCTGGATACTTCTCCAGAAAATGGATTCTCAGAGCAAAAGGGGGGGATTGGTTCAAGGAGAGTTTCCTCCCCCTTTTGACACCAGTGACCATTGTGGCCCTTCTCATCACGCTGGTGCTTCTTTTTTCTTTCAAAGGTGATGTCATTCTGGCAAACCCCCTTACGATTCTGTGGATTGCGATACCCCTTTTCATTCAGACAAACTTCATTTTTTGGCTTGCTTATGGGTTAGCGAGACTGCTTCGATTGCGTTATGAAGATGCCGCTCCCTCTGCGATGATTGGCGCCAGTAACCATTTCGAAGTCGCCATTGCCACATCGGTCATGCTCTTCGGTCTGGCCTCCGGCGCCGCCTTGGCCACGGTCGTGGGGGTTTTGATAGAAGTCCCGGTCATGCTCATGCTCGTGAGCATTTGCAAGCGGACCCGCAGCTGGTTCCATCTGAAGGAGGCCGGTCACGTGGCCTCTTTACGACGCCAGGAAGAGGGGGTCACGGGTTCTGACATAACGTGATCCTTGGGGAATGGGCAGTAGGGGGTGGAAAAGAGACGGATGAAAGGGAAAAAGAAACGAGTCCTATTTCTATGCACCCGTAATTCATGTCGAAGCCAGATGGCCGAGGGTCTCTTGAGACATTATGGAAGAGGAAAATACCCTGTTTCTAGCGCAGGGACAGACCCCACTCAGGTGCATCCGATGACGGTTGAAGTGATGGAAGAGATCGGAATCGACCTGTCGGGCCATCGGTCGAAGCATGTGGATGACTTACTGAAGGAATCATTCGATGTGATTATTACGACCTGTGACGACGCCAGGGACCAGTGTCCTGTGTATCCAGGTGAAGGTGAGCGATTGCATTGGGGATTGGACGATCCAGCGGGAGCAAAAGGCTCGAGGGAAGACCGGCTCGACGCATTTAGAAGAGTCAGGGACAGACTCATCGAACTGATCCGCGCTCGGTTCCTGACCGATTCACGATGAGGTTATTGCCACAGTTGGCGCGCTCTACCAACGACTGACATCATCACTGGAGGGGAGACATGATGGCGAAGACCCAAAGGACGAAGCCTATTCGACTCGACATCCCATCTGTAGATAGTTCACTCAGCCTCGCGAACCACTGGGATCATTTTCTGGCCCGCTGGGGCTATCGACGGGCTGAGCATCTTGTGAAACCCGGCTTGTACGCCCTGGGAAAACCCAGCGTTGATTCCCCTGTTTTTGTCACAGCCAACTACACCCTGAGTTTTGACGCCTTGCGGTCAGCCCTTGCTGGATTCGATGGGTATATCCTCGTCCTGGATACGAAAGGTATCAACGTATGGTGTGCAGCTGGTAAGGGCACTTTCGGTACTGACGAGCTGGTCCATCGGATCGAGGCAGTGAACCTGAAGGGGTTTGTCAATCATCGTGTCCTCATCCTCCCCCAACTCGGTGCCTCAGGGGTGGCCGCCCATGAAGTCAAACGGCGATCAGGATTCCAGGTCAAGTACGGCCCCGTCAGAGCAGCCGATTTGCCGGAGTATGTGGAGACCCATGAAACCACGAGCGCATCGCGCCGGGTTACCTTTCCTCTGCGAGAGCGTGTCGTCCTGATTCCGGTCGAGCTGACTCACGTGTTTCTGCCAATGGTGATTGCTGGTGTCGGGTTTTTTCTTCTTGGTGGTTTTGTTGCATCTCTGGGGATTGTCTCAGCCATGGGGGCGGGGGTGGTCCTATTTCCGCTTTTACTTCCGTGGCTGCCAACGCCAAACTTTAGCACAAAGGGATTTTTCTTGGGTGGAGTTGTGGCACTTCCCTTCGCCCTGACGACAATACTGGCTAACCCCGACGGAGCGTGGTGGCTTCGGGTCGGATGGGCACTTGCCGCGATGCTGGTTTTGCCAACCGTGACGGCATTTCTCGCATTGAACTTCACGGGGTCGACACCGTTCACATCGAGAAGTGGGGTCAGGCTTGAGATATTCACCTATATCCCGATCATGGCCGTTATCTTTGGAGCGGGTCTGTGCTTAGCTGTTGCTTTTTCGGTCATTCGAACCTGGGGAGGTTAACTGATGCGAGATGCTTATGAATCTAACACGCTTCAGTACGATTCCGAGCGTTGCATTAATTGTGGCGTGTGTAGTGTGGTCTGCCCCCACGGTGTTTTTGCCTCTGGAGACGCCACGGCTAAACTCGTCCGTCGGGAGGCATGTATGGAATGTGGTGCCTGCCAGCTTAACTGCCCTGTCGAGGCAATCATGGTGGAGAGTGGCGTGGGATGTGCAACCGCGATGATTCGTGCTGCCCTGACCGGAAGGAAAGAGCCTGTGTGCGGTCCGGCCAGCTCGCCTCGCTGCTCGAGCGAGAAGTAGGTGGCGGGTCTAGGTCCTGAAGATGTCGCTCACATTGAGCTCGAGCATCTTAATGCTCGCCAGGATGCGAACTGTGTTGCGCTCAACAGCCGGAATGTTGGCACCCATGACTCTGAGCTCCTCGGCTACCTGCCTCAGGTCCTGAATCTTTCGGTCTAGTTCTTCTATAATCCTCTCTTCCATCACTCATTCCTCAAGTCTTTGAACCGCTTCGATTTGACATCGTATCGAGGCAAAGATCCATAAGAATGGCACTCTATCGTATATCCAAGATTCGTCTTTACCCGCAGTTCGCTCTCAAGTCGGCCGAGAAGGGCTCTCTTTTTGCCCTCCACGTCCGGCATGAGTTCCACCTTGAGCAGGATGTGATCCAGGTCTCCTCTCTTGCTCACCACAACTTCAAACTCCTCGGAGAACTCCGGGAAAGCCCGAACGACCTCCTCGATAGCAGATGGGGCGAGAAGGACTCCCTTCACTTTAACAATATCATCGATTCGGCCGACCACACCTCCCTGTATCAGGCGAAAGGTCCCCCCGCAGGGGCAGGGATCAGGGCTCCACTCGGCGAGGTCCTTCGAGTCAAACCTCACGCACGGCTGCGCAGTCCGGTCTAATGCGGTCACAATCATCTTACCCTTCCGCCCAGGCTCATGGGTGATCTCCCCAGTCTCCAAATCCTCTATTTCAACGAGGAACATTGCTTCATTGACGTGCAAACCTCCAGACTGAGCCACACATTCGTAGCCCCATGCCCCGATCTCGGTCGCACCGGCGTGATCATACACCTTTGCTCTCCATGCTTCCTCCATCCTCTTCTTTGTCGATGGGATCAATGCCCCAGGCTCGCCAGCACAGGTGATCTTCTCGATGGTCAAATCAGCCGGGTTGATTCCCATGCGATCTCTAGCTGTCGCCGCCATGCCCAGGACGTAGGTCGGTGTTGCCATGAGAGCCGTTGCCTTCAATTCCTGGATTTTGCGGATGCGAGCCTGTGTGTCCAGCACTCCTCCCGGGATGACCTCGCATCCTATCTTTTCGGCTCCATAATGCCCTGCCCAGAATGCCACAAAAACGTTGTATCCGAAGGGGATAAAGACCCTGTCCACGGGGCGATACCCCTGAGCCCAGAGGAGGGTGGCCCAGCATTCAGCCCACCACTCCCAATCCTGCCATGTATCGGGTTGGTACACCGGCTGGCCGGTTGTTCCGCTGGTCTGTCGAAACTCAGTAACGTCCTCGAGGGGAACACACAGCGCGTCCCCGTAGGGAAAGGGATCCTTGCACTGGATGGTCCTCATCATGGACTTTTCCACCTTTGGCACCAGGGCGACATTGTCCAAGGTCCTAATGTCCTCTGGCGTGATTCCGGCTTGGTCGTAAAGGCTTCGATGAAAGGACGAATTCTCCCAGGTCCAACGAAAGATGCGTCGGAATTTCTTTAGTTGCAGTTGCTGGATCCGTTCCCGATCAAGTGTTTCTAAAATCTCATTCCAAAAGAAATGTCCGTTATCCATGATCCCCGCTCCCCGTGTGGGAGTAAATGCGGATTGTCGATAAGATTACCACGACGGTGAGAATAGACCTAGCATCACAGCCAGCCTTGTCTCTTTTCCCACCCTCCGTAGAGGTGCATGCCCTGACATTTGTCGGGCAGCCGACCCGTTTCACGATGTGGACCGGCAAGGAATCTGGGCATTCGGTTGAAAAACGATGGGTAGACTTGGGATTACCCATCGGAGTCCTCCGAACAAAAGGGCCCTCAAAAACCATCGATCAGATCCCCTTGCCCATGACATGTTCAAATGTGCCAAGTATACACGTGGAAACGGTGGCTATCAAGAATCCGATAGGCTGGAGATAAACGATTCAGCGCCTGCACGGGGAGGGTCAAGTTTTTCCCGACCAGCATAGGAGGTGCCATTACGGGTGCGTTTCTCTTTCTCGAATGGCCAGCGCAATTCGCTCCGAAGTCGCAGGCAGCTCTCTAATGCGAACGCCCGAGGCGTCGTATATAGCATTGAGGATAGCCGGAATGACGGGCATTATGGCGCCTTCGCCTACCTCCTTGGCTCCAAAAGGTCCGTTCGGTTCATTGCTTTCCACAATAATCGTCTTCATGTCTGGGATGTCAAGGGACGTCGGGATCTTGTAGTCTCCTAATGTGGTATTCAGGATCTCACCCTTTTCATTAAACCTGACGCTTTCAAAGAGTGCTTCGCCCAGCCCGTTGGCTAGGGATCCCTCCATCTGGCCTTCAACAGAGTTTCGGTTGATGGCAAAACCACAGTCGTGGGCATCTGTCATATCCACCACCGTGACTTCCCCCGTCTCCATGTCCACCTCAACCTCAACAACAAGGGCAGAGCAGCCATAGGCCGGAGACGTTCCCACTGCCGCACCTTTGTACTCGCCTCCCAACTTCGGTGGTTTGTAATGGCCGCGGCCAATGATGATTCCCTGCTTATTGAAGGCGAGACGGGCAGCTTCGCGAAAAGTGAGGGCCTTTGCCGAAGGCCTATCCTCGAAGCCTCTGTGCTCCCCGATGTAGCTCCGGCGGACCTGCTCCAGGGTCTTAAAGTCCTCTGTTCCTAGGATCAAGCCCTCCCGAAAGACCAGTTTCTCAGGATCGACACTGAACAATTCGCCCACGACGTGAGCGATCTGAGATCGAGCATCTTCAGCCGCACGTTTGCTTGCCCACCCGGTCATCAGGGTCTGGCGACTGGAATAGGCTCCCAAATCGACAGGGGTTAGTTCAGTGTCTCCCGAAACGACGCGGACATCCTCGAGTCGCAGGCCCATCACTTCTGCGGCGATCATGGCCATCGTGGTGTCTGATCCCTGTCCAATCTCCCCAGAACCAGTGAAAACCGTTATGCCATTTCCATCCTCGGCGACCTTGACAAAGACATGGGAGTGGGCCATCTCAGTCCGGTAGATCGGATACCCGGCACCCGACACAAAGAAACCGCAGGCCATCCCAATCCCTTTGCCCGGAGGGAGCTTCCCCTTCTTGGTTTTCCAGGCCGAATTCTCTTTCACCGCCTCGATGCACTCTCGCATACCAAAGCTACTGAGGTAGAGCTGATTGATGGTGGTTTCACCAGATTCCATCACGTTTTTGAGGCGAATGTCGATCGGGTCGATGCCAAGTTCCTCGGCGATGCAATCCATCTGCTGTTCGAAGGCTGCTCTGTTTGCGACACCGCCGTGTCCCCGGTGAGCGCCGCATGCGGGTTTGTTGGTATACACCCGGTACCCGTCGTATTTCATGGCCTTTATTCGATAGGGTGCGCCGAGCAGAGAGCCTGCGTAATATACGGTAGCGATGCCGAAGCTCGTGTAGGCCCCGCCGTCCAGAATGGTTTTGTTCTGTACGGCAACGAGGGTCCCGTCTTTCTTCACCCCGGTTTTCAGTTCGACAAAAAACTTGTGACGGGCCCGGCAGTAAAGNNCACGCGCTCATCTCATGAGTCGCTCCCGCAGCCTTTATCCCAAAGCCGCCCCCCACATAAGGCTTTTTCACTCTGACCTTGTGAAGGGGTAGCCCAAGGGTCATGGCAATTGTCCGTTGCACATAGTGGGGGGTTTGCGTTGAGGTTGTGAGGGTAAGGTTTCCCAGTGGGTCGAATGTGGCGATACAGGCCTGGGGTTCCAGAAAGGCTGCATCGAGACGGTCGTTGACGAATTTGTCCTCTCGGATGTAGTCCGCTTTAGAAAAAGCAACCTCCACATCGCCAAACTCCTGATGGACCTCTGCTGTAAGGTTCCGTGGAAAATCCTCATGGATGAGAGGAGCTCCGTCGGCCATGGCCTCAAAGGGGTCGAGCAAAACCGGCAACTCCTCATAGTCCACCTGGATGAGCGAGAGCGCTTCCTGAGCGGTCTCTCGGTCCACAGCAGCCACGGCGGCAATCTCATCGCCGACGTATCGAACCTTGTCGATGCAAAAAACAGTTTCATCATATCTCGCAGGGCTGACCCCGTATTTGATAGTGCCTGCATCTTTGTGCGTAATGATAGCTTTCACACCTGGAAGCCGCTGCGCCTTTGATGTATCGATGTTAAGAATGCGACCGTGAGCAATCGGGCTTTGCAGAATCGCCCCAAAAAGCATACCGGGAACGGAGATGTCGTCAGTGAAGATACCCTGTCCAGTGGCCTTGGCAGGTGCATCAATTCTTGGAAGTCTTGAGTTGAGAATCGTATGATCGTGCCTATCCTTCTGAGCCATTGTCCTCTCCCTTCTCAGAGGAAACCATCCCCGCCGCTCGCTCGATCGCGTCTACAATCTTCTGATAGCCCGTGCATCGGCACAGATTGCCAGAAATGGCCTGGCGGATTTCTTCCCTGCTGGGACGCTCGTGACTATCCAGAAGCGCCTTGGCTGAGAGGATCATTCCTGAGGTGCAGAACCCGCACTGAATAGCCCCTTTATTGACGAAGGCAGATTGGAGAGGATGGAGTTCTCCATCCCTGGCAAGACCTTCAATGGTGGTGATTGTGTGGCCATTTGCCTCAACCGCGAGAACCAGACATGAGTTGACGGGTTTGTCATCGAGGATGACCGTACAGGCACCGCAATCCCCCACTTCACAGCCCTGTTTGGTTCCCGTCAGGCCGATGTCCTCCCGGATTACTTGAGCGAGAGTCTGACTGGGTTCCACGAGAAGATCATGAATAACACCGTTTATTGTCAATTGAATCGTATGTTTCATGCTGAATTCCCCAGAAATGTCCTTATGTTCGCTCACAGAGAGGCTTTTGCCCTATCCAGTCATGACCTGATTAACCGCATCTTGGATTGCCCGGCGCGTAAATACCTCAACGAGAATCTGACGATACCGGGCAGATCCACGAATATCAGAAATGGGTTGACACTGGGCAGCCGCTGCCTCTGCCGCTCTTCTGATCGTTTTTTCGTCCGGACTCTCTCCTATGAGGCATTTTTCAGCGCCTTGAGACCGGATAGTTTTGGGAGCTACGGCGCCCAGGGCGACTCGGGCGTGTGTGATGGTCTTGTCTTTTTCGACACTCAGAAGAACGGCGACATTAACCACACTGATCTCCAGAGTCTTTCGAATGCCGTACTTAAGGTAGGCACAGCCGGTTCTCGGGGGAAGACGGTCGATGGTTATCCGTCTCAATACTTCGTCGGCTCTTCTAACGGATTCGCCCGGTCCCACGAAAAAATCCGCTGCGGCGATGTGACGGCTTCCAGAGCGTCCCACGAGCTCGATCTTCGCATCCAGGCAAATGAGCGGGCTGTGGGAGTCAGCAGCAGGCCTGGCTGTCACGATGTTACCCCCAATGGTAGCCCGGTTCCGGATCAGGGGAGATCCCAATTTTTGGGCAGCTTGAGCCAGAAACGTAAAGCGCTTTCTGACCTCCTCATGCGTCCCAATCGTCCCCATCGTTACCATCGATCCCAAGGCGAGTCTTCCAGAATCACGGCTGGTCGAGATCTTCTGGAGTTCATCTATCTGGGCTAAGGAGACCAGCACCGAAGGCCTTATAAGGCCCTTCTTCATGTTTACCAACAAATCGGTGCCCCCAGCGAGGATCGCCGCTTTCGATCCGTGCTGATCGAGGAGTGACAAGCATTCGTCCAGGACCTGCGGTTCGTGAAAAGTAAACTTCGGAAGCAACATTCCTTTTCCTTTTTGTCGTGGCCCTCAAACCTGAGGGTTCATCTCAGTGAACGAAATACCTATCATATCATACAGTAATTTTGTGTCAAGCTCAGGGATGTGATGAGAATCAAATAATTTCGTTCATCAAGGAGAACGATCAGCCATCATGGGCACGTCTTAGCCTCCCATTGCCAGATGGATGATCTCCATGCGATCACCCTCCGTTAACATCGTGCGGTCGTAGGCTTCAGCGTGGACAAACCGATGATTGATCTCGACAATCATGTCGGAGGTGCGTGACTCTTGCACGATTTCGAGAAGTCTGGATACAGATGTTCCGGGAGGGATTTCTGTTTCGACGCCGTTGACGAAGATCTTCAGGGTGGACCTGTGCTCTTTCTTCTTCGCGGTCAGATCTCATTACCTCCTTCTTTTTAGGTCAACCTTTTAGCCAGTTACAGGTTGGGATTTCTCGGAGAATCTTTTCCTCTCTTCGGCATCCCTATGGAAGGTAGGAATAGGGCGATGTCCGAGTATGTATCCTACCAAAGATCTGAGTGTTTTGCCATATTTCCAGGCCCTTCTCACCGGTGTCCGGTGGACTCCATTGCCCTCCCTCCACCCAAACGGCGAAAACGTTCCGTCACGTCTGACTACCGTTGACGATGAGCTCGGGTTGAGAGGAACTCACATCGATGCCTGGCTGCCGTCAGGGGGACCCCCACTTCTCCTGCACATCCCTTATGGACGACACCGTTCACCAGAACATTCAAAAAACCCAAAACGGGACCGGTGGCTAATCTTAGACCAACATGCTAAGATTAACCGTCGAGATAGTTTCTGTTGAAGGTAGCGGTGAGACTTATGATATCGATTTCGCGTTGAACGACCGGGAGGCTTTCGGATGGCAGTTATCGTTAAGACGGTCCGACCCCTGGCAACATGGATCGGAAATAAGAAGATAGAGGTCGAATGGCACGGGGGAACCTTGGAGGAGCTGATCCGCTATCTGCAGGAAGAAACAGGCGCCAACATCGAGGGGGAGGTAAAAGAGGCCGATGGCTCTCTTGCCTATGTTGTCACCGTTAACGGAGAAATCCAAAAGAAACTCTCTGCCACGGTTCAGGATGGAGACGAAATATCATTCCTATTGCCGATTGGCGGTGGTTAAGTCCGAAACTGTCGGACCCAAAATGAAATGGGTTCCCATTTGCCAGAAAAGTAAGACCTAGGAACGATTATGGTGCACAAAGAAATTCAAATCCGATGCAAAGCCTGCAGTTCAAGGTTTCCAGTTCTGCCCTTGGAAGAGACTGCCCAGTGTCCCAGCTGCCAACAGGAGTGGAAGATCAAGTGGCTTGACCCACGGTCAGCAATGATTATCGCCCCTGTGTCTTGGAAAGAGTACCAGGCCAAGTCGAGGAGGATCGTTCTGAATGACTAGAATCGCTTATGTGGACCTGACCTCTGAGACCGTCAGAACAGAAGACATCCCGATTGAATTGAGAAGAAGGTTTCTAGGTGGACGGGGGATCAATACGCATCTCCTTTATCAGATGGTCGGAAAGGACACCGATCCGCTGGGCCCTGCGAATGTTCTGATCCTTGGCGCCGGGATGCTGACGGGGATCGCAGGGATTTCAAACTCCCGGATCAGTTTCTCAGCAAAGTCTCCGGAAACAGGTCTCTTGGGCGATTCCGCGATGGGCGGTTTCTTTGGCGCTGAGCTCCGCTATGCCGGATTCGATCATGTGGTCCTAGAGGGAAGAGCCAAAAAACCCGTTTACCTGTGGATTCACGATGGCACCATAGAAATCAGGGACGCCGCCGACCTGTCTGAGCTGGACACATTCCAGATTCAGACGAAGCTCAGAGAGGATCTTGGTGATCCGAGAATCCAGATCGCTTGCGTTGGCCCTGCCGGGCGGGAAGGTATCGCTTTTTCCTGTATCATTCATGGACTCTCTCACGCCGCAGGTCGAACAGGCATGGGAGCGGTAATGGGTTCAAAAAACCTCTGGGCGATCGCCACACGGGGACGGGGGACTATCCCGATACATGACCCTGAGGGACTTCTCCGAATTGTCGAAAAACAGTACCAGCAGGTGACGGGCACAAAGGGCTTCCTCGCTTCATCCATCTATGGCACGATGATCAGGCTCAACAACACAAGGACTCAAGGCTATGAGGGCGGCCTGAACCACCAGTTCAATATGATGGAACTCGGCGGTGAGGATCTCGATGCTGAGGTGTTCATCGAAAAGTACGAAACCCGAAAGGCGACATGTTTTGGCTGTCCGACGGCGTGTAAGCACATGTTCAAAGTGCCGAGGGGGGCGTACCAGGGCATGGAGTGTGAGGGACCTGAATACTACGGCTGTGGGGGATGGGGTTCCCAATGCGGATCCTCAAACTGGGAGACAATCCTCGAGGCCTGGAATCTCTGTGCGAAATATGGGCTCGACGTTGGCTCCATGACCGCTTACACCGCCTGGGTGATGGAACTGTATGAAAAGGGAATCATTACCGAAGAGGATACGGATGGTCTCTCCCTTGAATGGGGGAGCTCCGAGGCGATTATCGGACTCATTGAGCAGGTTGTTGAGAGGAGAGGAATCGGGAGATTGCTCGCCAGAGGCTGGATTGAAGCGGCCAAGACCATTGGTCACGACAGCGAGTTCTATATGGACCATGTGAAAGGCCTGACCATCGAATGCGACGACGTGAGAGGACATCGAGCCCAGACCCTGGGTTTGGCCACGGCCTCTCGTGGCGCTTGCCATCTGAGAAATCGGTATACACTCGAGGAGTTCTCTTTGCCCGAGGATGTGACCCAGAAATTAACAGGGAGGCCTATCCCTCAGGATCCAAGCGTTTATGATGGAAAGGAATGGGCATGTTACTGGACTGAATGCCTCTGCGCCCTTGCAGATGCCTTAGGCGTCTGCAAGTTTATGACCAAGTGGTTGAGCACGGGGCTTTTGGGGTTTGAGGAATTCATCGAATCGATTGAAGCCGTTACTGGAATCAAGTTGTCTCATACTGAGATGCTAGAGATCGGAGCGCGGATTTCTACAACAGAGAGACTCTTTCTTGTTCGAGAGGGGATCACTCGGAAGGATGATACCGTTCCAAGGAAGTTCCTCAGGCCTTGGACGCACGGTCCCAGGGCCGGAACAAAGATCGAAACCAAACCCTTTGAGGAGCTTCTCGACCGCTACTATGATCTCCACGGATGGGACCAGAATGGAATCCCTACCTCTGACACCTTGGGAAGGTTGAAGATCGGAGAATAGGTTGAAGAAGATAAAAGTCGAGCAAGAGCGATGCACCGGCTGCCGACTCTGTGAAACGGTTTGCTCCCTTTCACATGAAGGGAAGCTAAATCTCACGGTTTCCAGAATCCAGGTTGATCCCTCTTCTGAGAGTGAGTATCAGCCCAAGACCTGCCGACAATGTCAGAACTGCCCGCCTTCCGAGATCTGTCCGACCGGAGCCTTTCAATGGAACAAAGAGACGGGTGTGGTCACGATCGTAGAGGAGAAATGTGACCAATGCGGCCTTTGCATTTCCGAATGCCCATTCGCTTCCGTCTTTGAGACCAATGGAAGGATTCTGGTCTGCGACATCTGCGGGGGAGGACCCAGGTGTGTCGAGGTTTGCCAGAAGCAGGCTATCGTGTTTACTTAGGGGGAATGAGAGGTGAGGCTCCACTGCCCCACTCAGGTTTCTTCAGAATAGGCACATAGGACTGCCTGTCCACCTGAGTGAAAGATGATCATCGGATTCGACGATAGCCGCGCCCTTTTCGACTTTCCCACAGGCTTTTTGATGAATTGAAGGCTCGAGGGGATCCCAGTGTTCTCCCGCCACAGGCGGGATCTGAGGTTTGTGAGCGAAAAACATGTCGAGGAACGCTCAAAAGGGGCTTGGCCGAAAGTCTCTTTGGAGGGAGCCCAAAAAGGTTCGGAAACTTCGCTCTCTCCATTATTGACAAGGATAATTTCATCGTGCTAGATTGCGCCAATCCCGAAGAGGTGAGCAAAGGGTGGCGTTGTTTTCTGATGTGTCTGAGCAGTTCAATCTCGCCGTTTTTCTTCTCGACCGGCACCTGAAGGAAGGTCGCGGTGACAAGGTCGCCGTCCACTATAAGGACGAAACTATTTCCTACGCTGAACTCGCCAGGGCCGCCAACCGCGTCGGGAATGCCCTGCTGGAGTTGGGTGTCGAGGGTAAAGAAAGAGTCCTGATCTGCCTTCCGGACTCTCCGCAATTTTTGGCCAGCTATCTGGGTGCAATGAAAATCGGTGCTGTACCCGTACCAGTCAGCACCATGGCCGTACCACCGGACTATCTTTACTATCTAAATGATAGCCAGGCAAAGGCCCTCATTGTCGACCAGAAGATGGCGACCAATATCCGTAAAATCCGCTCCGAGCTCCTTTACCTTAAGCATTTTATTGTCTGTGGAGAAGCCAGGATTGGAGAATTAGACTATGATTCGCTGGTTACGGCTGCTTCTGCAGACATGACGGCTGCTCCAACCTCAAAAGACGACATGGCCTTCTGGATGTATAGCTCTGGGACTACGGGTAAGCCCAAAGGGATTGTCCATCTGCACCGCGACATGATGTACTTCATGCCGCCTCACTGTGAGGTGGTTTCGATGGGAGAGAAAGATATCGTCTTCTCCACGTCCAAGCTTTACTTTTCATACGGGCGAAACAATTCTCTCGAGGCCCCCTTTCTGTGTGGGGCGGGGGTGGTCCTATACCCAGGGAGGCCTGAGCCAGATAAGGTCCTGGATGTGGTCGAGGCATACAAACCCACTCTTTTTTACAGTGTTCCGAGTTCATACAACGCCATTATCAGATATCTGGACACGACGACCCGTAGATATGATCTCTCCTCGATCCGCCATTGCATATCGGCCGGCGAGCCTCTGCCCAAAGTGATCTTCGAGCGATGGAAAGAGATTTTCGGAATCGAAATACTTGAAACGCTTGGATCGACAGATGTTGGGGGCGAGTACCTTTCAAACAAACCGGGCTCGATCAAACCGGGGAGTAGCGGGGTACTTCTCTCTGGGTTCGAGGGTAAACTGGTTGACGAGGAGGGTCGTGACGTTAAAGAAGGGGAAATTGGCACCCTGTGGGTCAAGAGCGACGGAACGGCAGCCTTTTATTGGAACAACCCTGAGAAGACCAGGGAAAGCTTCCATGGTGACTGGTTCGATACGGGTGATAAGTTCTACACGGACTCAGATGGATTCTACTGGTACGTTGGACGGGCCGACGATATTTTCAAGGCAGGAGGGATGTGGGTCTCGCCTCTGGAAGTGGAGGGAGCCCTGCTGGAACATCACGGGGTGAACGAGTGTGCCATCATCGGTGCGCCCGACACGGCAGAGCTCGAAAAGCCGATGGCTTTCGTGGTCCTGAATCAGGGCGTCAACCCGTCAGAGGAGCTGGAGCAGGAATTGCGGCAGTTTGTTCGAGACCGGATAGCCCATTACAAGTGTCCGAGGTGGTTTCGCTTTGTCAATGAGCTGCCGAGGACAGCAACGGGCAAAGTTCAGAGGTATAAGTTGCGGGCGTCGGTAGGGTAATAGAGGGAACCCGGTGAGATTACCAAAGTTCAAACACCTAGAGCCCAAGAGCATCCAGGAAGCCTCCTCCATGCTCATCGATAATCCTGATGCCAAATTACTGGCGGGGGGGACGGACCTTCTGGTCAACATGAAACATCGGGTCGAGACGCCTAACTTTCTCGTCAGTATCAAAGGGATATCGGGTTTGGATTTCACCGAACAGAAGAATGGTGCCCTGAGGATTGGTGCACTCACTTCCCTTAAACGTATCCATAGAAATCCGCTGGTCAACGAAAGACTTCCCGGCCTATCACAAGCAGCGTCCTCAGTGGGTTCGTATCATCATCAGACCATGGGGACTCTCGGTGGAAATATCTGTCAGCAGAACCGATGCAGATACTTCAACCAATCCACATGGTGGCGAAGCGCCAGACCTCTCTGCTTCAAAGCGGGCGGAGAGACTTGCTACGTCCTAAGCAAAGAATCGGTTTGTTATTCAAGCTACTGCGGCGACGTGGCCCCGATTCTAATCGCTCTTGATGGACGGGCTATTTTGGAGAGCGCGAAGACGAGGCGGGAAATTTCCGTGGAAGATCTTTTCTCCGGGGATGGAAAGGACCCTCTCAATCTCAAGGCCGGAGAAATTCTGACCGAAGTCGTCATTCCGGAAGAGGCTACGGACGGGGTTTCCACCTATGCGAAGTTTGCAAACCGCGATAGCATCGATTTCCCAATCGCTGGGATGGGGTTATGGGTCTCGTTGAAGAAGAAAGAGGTACGAGTCTCTTTCACGGCTGTTGATCGGAGGCCGGTAAGGGCGAAAGGTGTCGAAAAGTTCCTCAGCGGAAAAGATCTCACACCAGAAACTCTGGAGGAAGCGGTCAAAATTGCCGCGAAGGAGGCGACTCCGGTGAAGACAGCTGTCACCTCGCCCGCCCACAAGCGGAGCGCTGATGGGATTACTGCTAAAGGGCGAGTTGATCGACGTGGCCAGGGGAGGGAGGTCATGAAACAGGCAATCGTGCTCAAGATAAATGGCGATACCCACGAGGTGCTTGTTTCCACGAATCAGACCCTCCTTGAGGTGTTGAGGGACGACTTGGGGCTTGTGGGAACGAAACGAGGATGCGACCTGGGTGCCTGCGGCACCTGCACGGTCTTGCTAGATGCAGAGGGGTATCTCTCATGCCTGACACTTGCCGTCGATGCGGTGGGAAAGGAGATAACCACGATAGAGGGTTTGAGCCAGGACGGAGATCTCCATCCAATTCAGCGGGCTTTCATAGACAGGGGAGCAATTCAGTGTGGGTTCTGTACCCCTGGAATGGTACTTACGGCAAAAGCAATATTGGATGAAGAAAGAAAGCCCACGGTGGAGATTGTGAAGAAGAAGATGGCCGGTAATCTCTGCCGGTGCACCGGCTATAAGAAAATGCTCGAAGCGGTGATGAGCGTTGCTGAGAAAACTGAGGGGGAAGAATAAGTGGGAAAAGATCTCGATGTCGTTGGCAACAGGACACCCATGCTCGATGCTGCGGCTAAGGTCACAGGGGCGGCCCAATTCACTGACGATTTAGGTCTTCCTGGAATGCTCCACGGGAAGATATTGAGAAGCCCCCTCGCCCATGCACGGATTCTCCATGTTGACACCTCCAGGGCGGAGAAACTTGCCGGCGTGAGGGGGGTGATCACCGGCCAGGATATCCCCGATCGAAAGTATGGGATCGTGCCAAAGGCAAAAGACGAGTACGCTTTGGCAAAAGAGAAGGTCCGATTTATTGGCGATGATGTGGCTGCTGTCTGTGCCACTGATCCTGAAATCGCAGAAGAGGCCTTGGAACTTATCGACGTGGAATACGAAGAACTACCTGCTGTCTTCGATCCCATGGAGGCGATCAAGGAAGGGGCGCCTTTAGTCCACGAGGACGTGCCAGGGAACGTTTCTGCCTCGATCAAGAAGGAATTCGGAGACGTTGCCAAGGGATTTAAAGAGAGTGATTACATATTTGAGGATGCTTTCTACTCCCAGGCCGTGAACCATGCCCCTCTCGAACCCCATGGGGCACTCGCTCAATACGACCCCCTCAAGGGGGAATTGGTCATCTGGTCCTCGACCCAGATTCCCTTTTTTCTGAGAAGGAATCTATCAACAACGCTTCTTATTCCGGAGAGTAAGATCCGCGTCATCAAATCGAAGGTGGGCGGCGGGTTCGGCCAGAAGATTGACATGTATTCCAAGGATTTCTGTGCGTGTTGGTTATCGATGAGATTAGGCAGGCCGGTGAAGTTTATATACGATCGGGAGGAGGTTTTTGTTGCGACCAGGCAGAGGCACCCGGTCCATCTCCGGGTCAAAACGGGCGTGAAAAAGGATGGAACGATTGTTGCGCAAGAATTCTGGGCCCATGCCGATGGTGGCGCCTACAACAGCACGGCGCCGCTCATGATTACCCTTCTGGGTTTTTTTCTCATGATACCCTATCGCGTGCCCAATCTGCTCTACGAAGGGTATCACGTGTATACGAATAAACCCGTCGGGGGAGCGATGAGGGGACATGGCGTCCCCCAGGCACGTTTTGCGGTGGAGCGTCAGCTGGATATGGTTGCAGAGCGGATCGGCGTGGATCCAGCAGAGATGAGAATCATGAACAGTATTCATGCCGGGGAACCACATCCAGCCAAATTCATCATCAATACCTGCGGCTTCTCGGATACGGTCAGGAAGGCCGCCGAGGCGATCGGGTGGAACGAAAAGAGAGGAAAATTGCCATTTGGCAGAGGCGTGGGAATTGCGGGGGGAGCTTTTCCAAGCGGGGTCAACAATATGAGTCACATCAGTTCTGGGGCTGTGGTCCAATTGGGTCGCGATGGAGCGATCAATGTGCTCACCGGGGCGGCTGACATCGGCCAAGGAGCGGAAACGGTGATTGCACAGATCGTTGCAGAAGAGCTTGGCGTGCCGATTGATGACATCAGAGTGACTGCAGCCGACACAGGGATCACCCCTCTCGATCCAGGGACCTTTGGGAGTGGCGTTACCGTTAGGGCCGGCAATGCAGCGAGAATAGCCGCTCTATCTGTGAAGAAGAAGGTGTTTGAATTTGTGGCGGGAAAGCTGGAAGTCACGCCCGAAGAGCTTGTGGCGAAAAACAGAAGGATCTATGTCGAAGGATCTCCAGACGAGGGGATAGCCCTCTCTGACGCTCTGAAAGCCTATCAATATGCGGACCTTCCGATGCCCATTGTGGGCAGAGGGTCGTGGATGGCTCCGGCCACCGAGCCCACAACCTTGCTCAAGGAGAATGGGAATTTCTCTCCAAACTATTCGTTCATGACTCAGGCGGCTGAAGTCGAGGTTGATCCCATTACGGGTAAGATAAGGGTTCTGAAGATGGTGACCGCTCATGACTGTGGCAGAGCGATCAATCCGATGCTTGTCGAGGGTCAGCTTGAGGGCTCCATTGTTGGCGGTATGGGTCAGGCCCTCTATGAAGAAGTGGCGATTGAGAAGGGGCAGGTTATGAACCCTTCCTTTCTCGATTACGGGATGCCGACGAGCATGGAGGTGCCGGCCATAGAGACGATCGAGGTGGAGACAGAAGATCCCCTCGGACCTTTCGGAGCCAAAGAGTCGGGAGAAGGGACTCAGGTAGCGCCGGCTCCTGCAATTGTCAACGCCATTTACGACGCCATAGGGATAGACTTCAATGAACTTCCGGTAACGCCGGAAAAGGTCCTCAACGCACTGAAGGGGAAAGCTGACCAACCGAAGTAGGAGGAAACGGGGTCACACTAGCAGTTGTTTCCGCTCTTTCCAGCGCGGTCAAGTCCTGCTGCCTTCCTTACCCTGTGGTCGGTTACTCGTGAAGGAGTCTTGACCCCTGAGAGAGGGGTTTTTGGCTCCGGAGGTGATTATGCCACTGAAAGGTTTTCGTGGGTACGAAAAAGAGGATGCCGAGAGATATGGTCGGTCCAGGTGGTGGTTGGGCATGACTTTCGGGGATATGTTCAATAAGGCCTCGGATCTATATCCCCATAAAGAGGCTTTAGTTGATGACGACAACCGGTTCACCTACGGAGAGCTTCGGGAGAAAGTGGACAGACTGGCCATCGGTTTGATGAAGGTCGGTATTGAGAAACAGGATCGGGTTTTACTTCAATTGCCGAACTGGAGCGAGTTTGTCTACTCCTATTTTGCGCTTCAAAAGATCGGTGCCATTGTCGTTCTCCTCCTCCCGAGGCATGGGCGATTGGAGATCAGTCACATCGCTCGTCTCACCGAGGCCGTCGCCTGGATCCTTCCAGAGCAATACCGAAAAGCGAATAACCTCCCCCTTATTGATGAGGTCCTGAAAGGAAATCCTCAGTTAAAGCATGTCATCCTAGCGCGACGAAAAGAGCCCAGTCGATTTACGGACCTGGAGAGGCTGATAGGCGAGGCGGATCTCAGCGACAGTAACGTCCGACAGCTGACTGATCGAACGCCTGATCCAATGGAAGTCGCCCACATGGGACCAACGGGGGGAACCACGGGCTTACCCAAGCTAGCGCCGCGGACGCATAATGACCATATCTGTAACATTGAGTACAAGACGAGGACATGGGAACTGATTAGCAGTGACACCTGTGTGGCCGTGGCTCCTGCAGGCCATGACATGACTTTTACTGTTGCCATCTGTGGTACGATTTTCGCCTTCGGCAAACTGCTTCTCCTCGATTCTGCCAGGCCAGAGGACTTCTGTCGGGTCGTTGAAGGAGAGAAGGCAACCTGTGCCGTCATGGTTCCGGCGCTCGCTATGAGAATCGCGAATTTTGATGGCCTGAAGCGTTACAATTTGAGCTCTTTGGTGAAACTGCATGTCGGCGGTGCTCCGAGCTCGCCTGATCTGATCAGAGCTATTGACGAAAAAATCGGATGTAAATACGTGATTGGATTCGGTTCGACCGAAGGCTTGAATGTGATGACGAGGTTGGACGATGATCTGGATACCGTCTGTAACACGTCCGGAAGAGCGTGTTGCCCCTATACTGAACTCAAGATCATTGACCAGGATGGGAATGAGCTCCCCACCAACGCTGTTGGAGAGCTCGCCATTAAGGGACCGGACGTTTTTGCTGGCTATTTCAAATCTCCCGTGGAGAACAAGAGAGCTTTCACAAAAGACGGGTTCTTCGAGACAGGCGATTTGGCAACCATCGATGATGGCGGAAATATCCGCGTAAAGGGAAGGATCAAAGATGTTATTCTCCGGGGTGGCGAGAATATCATTCCTGCTGACATAGAGGGGTTGATTATTGATCACCCAGATGTTGAAGCCGTTTCCGTCATTGGAATGCCTGATGAGGAACTGGGAGAGAGGGCGTGTGCGTATATTCAACCTGCTCCGGGGACAAAACCAAGTTCTGATGGGATCATAGCATTTCTCAGGCGGAAGGGCGCGTCTCTGCTTCAGCTCCCCGAGAGAATCGAATTCATCGACAGCCTCCCTTTAACCAAAGTCGGAAAAGTCGACAAGCGGGCCCTCAAGGAGGACATTCGAAAGCGCGTGGGATTGGCCTAGGTTACGTCGGTTTTAGGGTGAAATCGATTTTGACCTTTCCCTCAATGATATCATCAACAGAAAACCTGTCACGCTTCAGGTATTCGTCACCAAACTCCTTACTGATCGAGCCCTCCTCGACCGCCTTGGCCGTGATATAGGCCCGAAGTCGTCGCTTATCTATTGCATTTTTCGGTGTCAAGGGCCATCCGCTAACGATCTCGAGACGTTCCGGTAGGTTGAAAATGGCTATGCCTAGCCCTCTAAGGTGTTTTATGAGGTCGTCAAGAGAAACCGTCTCCCCTTTAACCGGTTCAACAAACGCGCAGAGTTTCTCACCCAATATCTGATCAGGCATTCCCACCACAGCGCAGTGAGAAACCTTATGGAAAGAGGCCATTTTATCCTCAACCGCAGAGGGATAAATGTTCTCACCAGCTCGTGTGATCATGTCCTTTTTTCGCCCTTCGACGACATAGTAGCCATCCTCTCGGAGAGACATCAGATCGCCAGAGCCAAAGAAGCCATGTTCATCAAACGCCTTTTCATTTTCCTCGTTGTTCCTGAAGTAGCCCTTAAAAGTCAGTGCCCCCCGGCTAATCATCTCCCCAATCTCCCCAGGCTTGGCGTCTCTTCCTTCATCGTCCACGAGCCTGACTTCGACATCGGGGTCAACGATCAATGGTTTACCAACAGTGTGCATCTGAGGTTCTTTGGGAGTGGTCCATCGGGTACAGAAATGGATTCCCTCCGTCGTGCCGAATACGTTGACGAAATTAACTCCCAACTCGTCCAGAATCCACCGAACGAATTCAGGTCTCACCTTTTCTGCTCCACTCCATATGACCTTGAGTGAGCTTAAGTCATAATGGTTCGTCTTTTTTTCGGCTTTCATCCAATAGGTAATCTGTATCGGTATCAGCATGGTGTGGGTTACTCGATACTGTTCGATCATTTCAAAGTGCTTCTCTGCGCTTGGGCTTTTGCACAGGACGGTTGTTGCACCTCGAAATACTGCTGGACCGAGGCAGAGCGCAAAGGCGGCGTTGTGGAGCGCCGGGATGACAATGAGCGCAACCGACTCATCTGTGTGACCGGCCGCCCGGCCGAGGAAGTCCCATTGACAAATGTATTCGTTGTGTGTCTTCGGTATCCCTTTGGGCAAGCCTGTTGTCCCGCCGGACAGTTGTCCGATGCAAATGTCATTCGGATCTGGCTTGAACTGTCCGAGATAGTCGTCGGGATACTCCCTACAAACTTCTTCTTCCAGGAGTCTTTCCGCCGGTGTCCACCCCTCGGGAGCGTCACCACCGACCGTCAGGAAGATCCTCAGACCTGGGAGGTTGGATCTGATTTCATCGACCATGTTCACATAATTGAATTTCTCGCCGACGGGCACGACGATGCCCTTTGCGTCGTGGAGTTTGACTTGATGCTCGACCTCAGCCCGCCTGTGCCTCGGCAAACACATCACCGGGATGGCGCCAAGTCGGTTCAGACCAAAGTAAAAATAGGCGTAGTCGACGGTATTCATCAGATCGAGAACGAAGAAATCCCCATACCCTATGCCGAGTCTGTTCAGATGGAGCGCCAGGCTATTGGCGCGTTGCTGGAGTTGCTTCCAGGTGACCTCCGTCTTCTCGTCGACAATGGCGAGTTTGCTTGGAAAGACCTCGGCATTTCGATCCAACAGGTCGAGGACGGTCAGGTTATGCCACAACCCCTTGGCCGTATATCGTTGACACTCTTCCTCGGTGAAGGGGTGCCAGCCTTTTATCAGTTCTCGGTGCGTCTTCTTCCTTGCCATTCCTGTCATAGCCTCCCTTGTCATCTGGGTGATCTATCTGCTGAAAGCCATCCAAAACACTTTTTTCTCATGGGACAATGAGGTACCCGGGTCAGTCCTGTTTGGGCTTAGTAGGACACAAAGCTGGGCAAAAAGGTCGCAATCTGAGGGAAAAACATGAGTATAACCGTAACAATAATGAGTGAAACGAGGAAGGGGAATATCCCCTTGAAAATAACTTCCAGGGGAACATCAGGAGCAATCCCTTTGATGACAAACACATTTACCCCGACCGGCGGTGTGATAACCCCCATCTCGGCTACGAGCACAATGATGACCCCAAACCAAATCGGGTCAAAGTTGAGCTTCATAACCACCGGGAAGAAGATGGGAATCGTCACCACAACCAGGGCCATTGAATCCATGAAGAAACCACCGATGAAATAGATGAACACGATAACGCCCATGACAGCCATGGGGTGTATGGGGAGCGTCTCTAGCCAGTCAGCCAGCAAGAAGGGTATCGTCGATATCGCCATGAAGTGACCAAAGATTACGGCACCGGTAATGATGAAAATGACCATACAGGCAGTTCGCAAACCTTCCCTGCCTGCTTCAAAAAATGTCCGCCACGTCAGCTGTCGTCGGATTAAACCAATAATCAAAGCACCACCGGCGCCAATTGATCCAGCCTGAGTGGGGCTGAACCACCCCAGAAATAACCCCCCGATGGCCAAGAGAAAGAGAATTATGGCCTCCAGAATTCCCGTCGTCGCTCGCAATTTTTCCTTCCAGCTGGTTGGAACCCCAGGTGGACCGATGGCGGGATTGCGGAGGCAAAGAAAAACCACGGTTGCGACGAAAAATAGGCTGAGAAGGATCCCCGGCAGAACGCCAGCGATGAAGAGTTTGCCTATCGACTCCTCCGTCAATATCCCGTAAACAATGAGGACAGTGCTCGGTGGGATAAGGATGCCAAGGGTTCCAGAGGCAGCGACGGTACCTGTGGCGAGTGTGTCATCGTAGTTATACTTCTTCATCTCCGGAAGCGCTATCTTGCCCATTGTCGCCGCCGTAGCCGCGGTCGACCCACATATGGCAGCAAAACCGGCACAGGCGAGCACGGTAGCC
>JABAOF010001863.1_pt1 | contig 49574 bp, 42 predicted proteins | sample 7062171 | NCBI WGS metagenome assembly JABAOF01 (sample SAMN14538628, study PRJNA623070) | marine sediment metagenome | biome: marine biome [ENVO:00000428]; feature: marine pelagic biome [ENVO:01000023]; material: deep marine sediment [ENVO:00002113] | place: India: Gulf of Khambhat ... | reverse complement strand
TACCTGGCACTGAATCGGCAGTCTCTACTACAGAGGCGACAAGATCGGCAGTCACGACCTCGGTCATTTCCACCCCAACTGGAGGGGGCGTAGGCCAATTCGCGTATGTCTCAGAGAAATCCGGAAATCCCCAGATCTACTTAATCAACCTTGATGGAACGGACGAGCACCAATTGACCAATTTGCAGGAAGGCGCCTGCCAACCCGCTTGGAGTCCAAATGGGAAGCGCATCGTCTTCACTTCTCCTTGTAGTAAAGGTAATCGAGATGTGTATGAGGCCTCAAGCCTTTGGCTGATTTCAGTGGACAACGCTGGAAACGCGTCCGATCCTGAGCCGGTACCGGTTGGATCGATAGGTAATTTCGATCCTGCCTGGGCACCGGATGGCAAGCGCATCGCCTTTACCTCTACGAGGGACACTCGACGGCAGGTCTACGTTGTGGACCTAGAAAGTGGGGAGGAGGAGAACCTCAATAACGACCTCGGCCAGTATTACCATCCCACTTGGTCACCGATAGGTGATCAACTTATGTTTGCATCCACGCAGGGAATTGAGACCACAATCTGGCTTATGCCCGCTTCTGGCGGTAGCGAAGATCGATTCATTCGAGGAAGAGACAAAGACGATACTCATCCCGATTGGTCGAAGAACGGCCAGTTTGTCCTCTTTGTGCGACGGAAGGAGAATACGCCACCTTTCCTCATGGTTTCTCCTTATGAAGATGGGTCAACGACGAACAAGGTTTGTCTTGAAGGACTTTACGCGGGTTACCCTATGGATGAACCGAAGTGGTCGCCGGATGGTGAATGGATTGCGTTTGAGACCTGGCCTGAAGGTGTCAACCATGACATCGCGCTGATCGATCCAAACTGTGAAAATGTTACATGGATCACCTCCGATCCTGCCTGGGATTACGACGTGGATTGGCGGCCCACGCCCTAACACCCTCGATTTGGGAAACAATTTTTCCCATCCGACTACAAAAAACTCGGATAGGTGTCAGGTTGGTTGTAGAACTCTGTTCTTGAAGTCAACCTCGGCTTGGTGCATAATCTCAATATTGAGATTGGGGGGGATTTTTACCATGCGCGCCTTATCAAACACTCAGGCGAGTGGCAATGAATTCCAACTGGATACCGACAGGAGAGAATGATGACAGCAAAGATCATTGACGGCAAAGCTATCGCGGCGGAGTTGAGGCAAGAGGTCGCAAAGGGTGTCGAGGCGTTGCTAGCTGCAGGGGGATCTCGACCGGGATTGGCGACGGTGCTGGTGGGGGAAAATCCGGCCTCGCAAACTTACGTGAGGATGAAGCGCAAAGCTTGCGAAGAGTTGGGGATTGAATCCTTCGGTCACGAGCTCCCTGCGGACGCTACACAAGAGGAGATTGAAAAGCTGGTGGAGAAACTCAACGCCGACCCTGGCGTGCATGGGATTCTTGTTCAATTACCCCTTCCGGCCGGTTTGGATGAGGAAGCGATATTAAGAGCGATCAGCATCGAAAAAGATGTCGATGGATTCCATCCCATAAACATTGGACGCCTGGCGCAGAAAGGTCGGGAACCGCTGTTTGTTCCGTGCACACCTGCAGGTTGTATCACCTTGCTTAAAAAGGCAGGTGCAGAATTGGAAGGCGCTGAGGCGATTGTTGTAGGGCGCTCGAACATCGTAGGTATGCCCGCTGCGCTGTTGCTGGTCAAGGAAAATGCGACAGTTACCATCTGTCACTCACGCACGAAAGACCTGCCTGCGGTTACACGGGAAGCGGACGTTCTCATCGCTGCCATTGGGCGACCGGAGATGATCAAGGGCGATTGGATCAAGCCTGGAGCGTACGTGATCGATGTGGGTGTCAATCGCGTCGAGGATCCGAGTGCCAAACGTGGCTACCGTTTGGTGGGTGATGTGGCCTTCGATGAGGCCAAGGAAGTGGCCGGCGCGATCACACCGGTCCCGGGTGGTGTCGGTCCTATGACAATTGCCGGCTTGATGAACAACACTTTGCGATCTGCACAGAGAGCATCAATATAGGCATTCCGAAAGAGGTTTTTTTCAAAGCGCCGTCTTGATAAAGACGGCGCTTTCATCATCAGCTTTCTGGGGCTGTGCTCGATCACGTCCGTGATTCCTGATCAGGCTGCGGGTGACAATGATCCACTGTGCGTGATGTTGTCTGACAATTGACCCGACCCGATAAGGGTGCTACACTCACGACACCGCGGTAAGGGAGGATGCATGGGAACGCTACTCGTACGGAATGCCGCAGTCCTGGTGACCATGGATAGCCAGCGGCGTGAAATTCCTCAAGGGGGTTTTTTCGTTCGAGATGGTTTTATCGAACAAGTTGGACCGAGTAGGAATATTCCCTCCCAAGCGGATGAGGTTCTCGACTTGGCAGGTCATCTCGTATTGCCGGGTCTTGTGAACACCCATCATCATTTCTATCAAACCTTAACCCGCGTCGTTCCTGCTGCACAGAATGCGGATCTCTTCACCTGGTTGAAGACCCTCTATCCAATCTGGGCGGGATTGACCCCCGAGGACATTCATATCTCGACGCAACTAGCCCTCGCCGAGCTAGCGCTTTCTGGTTGCACAACTGCGTCGGATCATCTGTACATATTTCCGAATGGATGCCGGCTGGACGATGAGATCGAAGCAGCTAAAGAGGTCGGTCTGCGATTACACGCATCCCGCGGCTCGATGAGTCTTGGGGAGAGCAAAGGGGGGCTTCCGCCTGATAGCGTGGTCGAAGATGAAGAGACCATTCTCAAAGACACGCAGCGTGTGATCGAGACATACCACGACCCTGAATCCGGGTCTTTTACGCAAGTCGTTGTGGCGCCATGCTCGCCATTCTCGGTGACTCCGGAATTGATGCGAGAGGCGGCAGGCTTGGCTCGTGCTTACGGGGTGCAACTTCACACGCATCTTGCAGAAACCCTGGACGAGGAACGTTTCTGTCTGGAAGAATTCAATCATCGTCCTCTTGCGTATGCTGAAGAGCTAGACTGGTCAGGAGAAGACGTTTGGTTTGCGCATGCTGTACACATCGATCCGCAAGAGGTGGAGCGCATGGCAACAGCTGGGATTGGGGTGGCACATTGCCCCTCCTCGAATATGCGCCTGGCTTCGGGAATCGCCCCTGTCCGCCGTTATCTTGCCGCTGGGGTGGATGTCGGCCTGGGTGTCGATGGGTCGGCAAGCAATGACAGTTCACACATGTTGACGGAGGTGCGACAAGCCTTGTTGCTTTCCAGAGTCGGTGCGGCGGCAGCCCCCCAGATTGACGGTCCGGGGGAGCTTTTAACGGCCCGTGGCGCACTTGAGCTCGCTACGCTCGGTGGGGCGCGAGTTCTCGGTCGGGATGACATTGGCGCTCTCGAAGCAGGAAAGTGTGCCGATTTCATCGCCGTCGACTTAAATCGGATCGAATACGCAGGTGCTCTCCACGATCCAGTAGCGGCGATCGTGTTATGCGAACCCGTTCCCGTTGATTACTGCTACGTGCATGGAAAGCCGATCGTTCACGCAGGTCGCTTTGAGAAGCTTGATCTTGAGATGTTGATCGAGAAACATAATCTCGCTGCACGCCGTCTAGTCGAAGCAGTTTGAGATCAGAATTACGGGAAAATGAGGGCGAAGAGCATGGATGCGAAAACGTGGAGCCAAATCACGAGAGGTCTCGTTGATGTCGCTATGGGTCGCTTGCCCGCAGACGTGGTTATCCGGAAAGGCCGCTGGGTATGTGTGCAGTCAGGCGAGATCCTCGAGGAGATCGATATCGCCATTCTTGGAGAGCGGATCGCATATGTCGGTCCGGATGCCGGCCATACTATCGGTCCGGATACCAAGTTGATTGAAGCGAATGGGCGGTATCTCGTCCCTGGTTTGCTCGACGGTCACATGCACATCGAATCGGGAATGCTGACGGTGACAGAATTCGTGCGCGCAGTCGTGCCTCACGGCACGACCGGCATGTTCGTGGACCCGCACGAGATCGCGAATGTATTCGGTCTCAAGGGTGTACGCATAATGGTTGACGAGGCCGCCGTGCAACCGATCCATGTTTGGGTGCAAATGCCATCTTGTGTCCCCTCTGCACCCGGTCTCGAGACACCCGGAGCGGAAATCGGACCTCAAGAAGTGGCGGAGGCGATGACATGGCCGGGGGTCATTGGATTGGGAGAGATGATGAACTTTCCTGGTGTTTTTTCCAATGACGAGAAGATGCATGCGGAGATGGCGCAAACGCGATTGGCAAGGAAGGTCATTGGTGGTCATTACGCATCCCTGGATTTGGGATTGCCTTTCCATGGGTATGTCGCAGGCGGTCCAGAAGACGATCACGAGGGGACTCGCTTGGAGGACGCCATCGCGCGTGTCCGACAGGGAATGAAGGCTATGCTCCGGTTAGGTTCCGGTTGGCATGACGTCGCCGCACAACTCCCGGCGGTGACTGAGCTGGGGCTTGATGCGCGGCATTTTATCCTGGTCACAGACGACAGTCATTCGGAAACCCTCATTCATGAAGGGCACATGGATCGCGTGGTCCGACATGCGATCGAGCAGGGAGCCGAGCCAATAACCGCCATTCAGATGGCCACGTTGAACACAGCCGAACACTTCGGGGTGGCGCGCGATGTGGGACAGATCGCACCGGGTCGCTATGCTGATATTCTCCTCGTATCCGATATTCAAACGATGGTCGTCGATCAAGTCGTGGCGAAGGGGAGGATTGTAGCTGAAAGTGGTGAGTTGTTACTGGATCTACCTCCGTTCGATTATCCGGCAGAGGTAAAGGCGTCGATTAATCTAGGTCGCACCTTGGCAGCGGAAGATTTCGTTCTGCGCGCTCCCCGTGATGGAAATCTGCTGGTGAACGTGATCGAGGTGGTCGAGAACCAAGCTCCCACCCGGCACCTCAAACTAGATTTGAGTGCCAAGAATGGACAGTTGCATGTTGATCTGGAGAACGACGTATCCAAGGTTGCGTTGGTCGANNACACGTCTTGTGCAATTGGTTCAACAGTTGCGCATGATTCACATCACATGGTTGTCGTAGGCACGGATGAGGCTGATATGGCACTGGCAGCGAATGAATTGGCGAAAGTTGGAGGTGGTCAGATCGTCGTGAGGGGAGGCGAAGTACTTGCCAGCGTGGAATTGCCCATCGCAGGTCTGATGTCGGATGAGCGTGCAGAAGTCGTTGCAGAGAAAGCGGCTGGTTTACTTGAGGCGTTCAAAGCGTGCGGTTGCACGCTAAATAATGCCAACATGCAGCTAAGTCTCCTGGCGTTGGTTGTCATCCCCGATCTGCGCATCTCCGATAAGGGTCTGGTGGATGTAAATAAATTTGAGGTCATCTCAGTTGTCGCAGATGAAAACTGATACGTGGCCTAGAACAAATTTTGATTCATTCCTTCAATCACAAACTGGATTCGCATGACAACGGAGACTCAATCTAAGTCAGACGATAACAAACGGCGGCCATTGTACCAGCAGACTGCTGAAGTGCTTGAGAAATTGCTGGAAGAGATGGAGCCCGGTGACTTTCTTCCTTCTGAACCCGCATTGGCGAGACAGATAGGTGTCTCAAGGGCAACGTTGCGTGAAGCCATGCGCTCATTCGAGGAACGTGGGCTGATTTTAAGGCAGCAGGGCGTTGGCACATCCGTTCGACGCGAACCCCAGATGATCGAAACCGGATTGGAAGTGCTTGAGAGCGTCCTTACGCTTGCAAGTAGGAACGACCTCGAAATCGATTTAGACGATCTCACAATTGGGGAGCGTCAACCGACTAAGGTTGAAAGCGAGCTCTTTAAAATCGACGCGACAACCCCGGTGATTGAGGTTTCGAGAGTTCTAAATGTCGACGGTCATCCCGTCACATATCTCATCGACGTGATACCAAAGGACTTGATTCCTCAAGAGGTCATGGAGGAGGATTTCAAAGGCTCGGTCCTCGATGTGCTACTCGTGCGAGGTGAGCCGGTCTTAAGTCATTCGCGGACGGAGATCACTGCAATGGCGGCATCGGCGGAAATTGCGCGTCGGCTCAAGATACGGCAGGGCGATGTGCTTTTGGTCCTGGAGGCGTGGCTCTGCACGCAAGACGGGAATTCGATTGATCATTCCTTGAGTTATTTTCTTCCAGGAACGTTTCGTTTTCATGTCGTGCGACGTGTTGGATGATGAATTCGCGTCGATAAAGATCGTCCTTATAGTAAGGAAGAGCATATAACGTGCATGAGTGGGCACGGATTACAGAATCAAAGGAGAAAAGACCATGCGCAGTTTTGCAGGGCGGGACATCCTTTCGTTGAAAGGATTCGAACGCCATGAATATTTCCGTGTCTTTGAGGTTTGTGATCTCTTGGCTCCAATTGCGCAAGACCGGGAGAAGTCGGACTTATTGGCGGATAAGATCCTGGTAACGGCGTTCTATCAACCGAGCACGCGCACACGCTTGGCACACGAGGCGGCGATGTTGCGACTGGGTGGGAGTGTGACGGGATTCTCAGATGTCAAGATGACGCGCGCTGGAGATTTTTACCAGGAATCCATCAAGGACACAGTCCATATGCTGGAGTACTATGGTGATGTGATTGTGATGCGTCATTTCCAGCAAGGTGCGCCCGCGGAGGCGGCGCGCTGGGCGAGCATCCCGGTCATCAACGCTGGCGATGGGTGGGGGGAACATCCCACTCAAGTGCTTACCGACATGTACACGATCCATAAGGAAAAAGGAACGCTCGATGGCCTGCACTTCGTTCTTGTGGGCGACATGCGCATGCGCACCATGCATTCCATGAGCTATGCGATGTCGCAATTCGACATTGAGGCGACATACATTTCCCCGCCGGAGATGTCGCTTACGAAGGAGTTCAAGGCGGAACTTGATGAGCTCAACCTCAGCTATCGGGAAGTCAAGCACATTGATGAGGCCATTGCGGACGCCGACGTGATTTACATGGAACCTGTTGTGCAGCCTGATTACACCAAGAGTCGGGATGAACGTGAGGGTGATGTTGGTCTTACACCGGCGAATTACCAGGTCACAAAAGCGTTAATGCGGAAAGCGAAACCCGATTCGATCGTCCTGCATTCGCTGCCCAGAATGGATGAGCTATTGGAGGAAGTTGACGACACCCGCCATGCACGCTATTGGGTGGAAGCCTTTAACGGCGTGGTAATGAGGATGGGGCTATTGGCGTTGGTTCTCGGAGCGATGGAGTAGAGCAGGGACCTGGAAATTGGGAATAGGGATCAGGATTGTATTTGAGGAATAGAATCGCTGAACCCTGATCCCCCGTCCCTGATCCCTAGGAAAAATCAGTCAGGAGTGGGACCCAATGAAGACTGACTTAAGAGGCAGGGACTTCATATGCGATCTTGATTTCAGCCGTGAGGAGGTTGAGACCATCCTCGACGTCGCTTTCGATTTGAAACGCAAGCGAGCACTAGGAGAGGCTCATCCCTACTTACGTGATAAAGTCTTGGCGATGTTGTTCTTCTTCAGCAGCACACGCACACGTGGTTCCTTTGAAGCTGGGATGGCTCAACTCGGGGGTCACGCGGCTTTTATTGAATCGCGCACAACGCAAATTTCACACGGCGACACAGAGAAGGAGATGGGAGAGATCTTTGGCCGGTACTTCGACGGAATTGCCATCCGGCACGTCGATTGGGGTATTGGAAACCGATATATCAACCTGGTTGCAGAAGCCTCGCGTGTGCCCGTCTTGAATATGCAGTGCGATTTCTACCATCCGCATCAATGCCTTGCAGATCTGATGACCATCATAGAGAAGAAGGGGCGCGATCTGCGCGGAAAGAAGATGGTAGTTTCGTGGGCCTATGCAGCCTCATACTTGAAGCCCATCTCGGTCCCCCAATCGCTGATCTTACAGATGCCACGCTTTGGGTTGGATGTCGTGCTATCGCATCCCCCGGAATTCAAATTAATGCCGGAGATCATGGAGCAGGCCTGGGGACAAGCGCGCAAACATAAGACCGGATTTGAGGTCGTTGACAGCATGGAAAGGGGCTTGAAGGATGCGGATATAGTGTACGCCAAATCATGGGGCCCACTTTGCACTACATCCGATGCGGAGGAAGGTAAGCGGATTCAGGATCAGTACAAGGATTGGATCACGGACGAGAGCAAGATGGGGTTGGCAAAAGATGATGCGATCTACATGCACCCTCTACCTGCGGATCGAAACATCGAAGTCACTGATGAAGTCATTGATGGACGGAACAGTGTGGTGTTTGATGAGGCTGAAAACCGCATGCATGCCCAAAAAGCTGTGATGGCCCTGACAATGAGATGAACAGGAAGGTCTCGGGATGACAAAAGCAAAGGACAAGAAGGTTGCCATCGTGGCCGTCGGGGGTAATTCCCTGATACCGGACAAAGACCACAAGACCATCCCCGATCAATACGCAGCCGCTTCTGAGACCATTTCACACATTGTGGGAATGATCTCGTCGGGATGGGACGTGGTCATTACACATGGCAACGGACCGCAGGTTGGATTTATTTTGCGCCGGTCTGAGCTGGCACTCCACGAGCTGCACCCGGTGCCGCTCGATTATTGTGGCGCAGATACGCAAGGCGCGATCGGTTACATGTTCCAACGAGCTTTGTACAACGATTTCCGCAAGCGGGGGATCGAGAAACAAGCGGCGACGGTCGTGACGCAGGTGCTTGTAGATCGAGAGGATCCCGCATTCAAGAATCCATCCAAGCCGATCGGTTCTTTCATGGACGAGGAAACGGCCCGCACCCGAAGTTCGGCGGATGGGTGGTCGGTCGTCGAGGACGCAGGAAGGGGATGGCGCCGTGTGGTTCCTTCCCCTCTTCCTATTCGCATCGTACAACGCGAAGCGATACAGGTTTTAATTGATGCCGGTTTCGTGGTCATCGGGGTCGGGGGAGGCGGGATTCCCGTTGTCGAGGATGAAAACGGGGATCTCCAGGGAGTCGAGGCCGTCATCGACAAGGACTTTGCCTCTTCCCTGCTGGCGACCAGCATCGCCGCTGACCTGTTCTTGATCTCCACGGCGGTTGAGAAGGTGGCAATCAACTTCAACCAACCGGATCAGCAGTGGCTCGACCACATGACGCTCGCCGAAGCCAGGAAGTACCTAGAAGAAGGACACTTCGCCAAGGGTAGCATGGAGCCGAAAATCCGCGCCATTATTGAGTACCTTGAGCGAGGGGGTCGAGAGGCTATCGTTACGAATCCAGAGAATATTGAACGGGCGTTGTCGGGTGAGACAGGGACGCGGATTACCTTGTAAGGCGTGATCGCTCATCTGGGATAAACGGAGAGGAGAGGAGGTGAGAGGGCAACAATGTGCGACTTCACAAAAACGTATCTTCGTAGCGTCACTCAACAAAACCCTTTGAGGAGGAGTTCGAGATGCAAAAGAAGAGGTACTGGCGTTTCGCCGCGATGTTTGTGATTTTGACCGCGCTCGTGACGGCTTGCGCTCCGACAGAGGTCGTCAAGACCGTGGTCGTCACAGAGATCGTTGAGGGGGAAGTTGTCGAGAAGGTTATCACCGCCACACCACTACCCGAGGCGCCAGAGGAGGCTGCTGCACCTAAGATGAAGGCTTGTTTCATCTACGTTGGCCCAATCGGCGACTTTGGCTGGACCCATGCGCACAATGAAGGTCGGGTTTATGTGGACGAGCAGTTTGATTGGCTGGAAACGGCCTATGCGGAATCCGTACCTGAGGCCGACGCCGATCGCTTCTTGGATCGCTTCGTGGTGGAGGAGGAATGCGACGTCGTGTTTACCACGAGCTTTGGCTTCATGGACGGCACACTTGTCGCCGCCGAAAAGTATCCGGACAATCTTTTCTTCCATTGCTCAGGTTTCATGCGTGCACCCAACATGGGCACTTACATGGCAGATTTCTACCAGCTATATTACCTGAATGGTCTTATGGCTGGCGCGTTGACCAAAACGGGCAAAGTGGGTTATGTGGCAGCTCACCCCATTCCCGAGGTCGTTCGTCACATCAATGCCTTCACCCTAGGTGTAAGAGAAGTGAACCCTGAAGCAACCGTGGATGTCCGCTGGCTGTTCGAGTGGTATGACCCGGCAGCGGCGCGTGAGGCCGCTGAAGCGCTTATTGCTGCAGGCGCTGACACCTTGGCTTTCACGGAGGACTCACCGGCGGTCGTCGAAGTAGGAGAGGAATACACGGATCAAGGTCAACCGGTCTACACATTCAGTCATTACAGTCCGATGGGAGACTTCGGTCCCGATTCGGCCGTTAGCGGTCAACTCGTCGATTGGGGCATCATCTACGAAGACATCCTGATGAAGGCTTACCTGGGGGTCTATGATAATACCAATCTGGCGGACGTTGACTACTGGTGGCTGATGCGCGAAGGAGCTGCGGTCCTTGGCGCACGCTTCGGCGAACAAATCAACCCGAAATTCGAGGACGAACTCAAAGCCGTTATGGTTTCGGATCCGCTCCTGGGCGAGATCAGTGTGTACGACCTGGTCTTCAAGCGCTTCGAGCAGATGGTAGATCCGGCCATGCTGTTCGATCCATTTACCGGTCCCATCACTGATCAAGATGGTACCCTGCGGCTTCAAGCTGGTCAGCGGTTAACTTACGGTGAGCTATTGACCATCGACTGGTTTGTTGAGGGTAACGTCGGCACGATCCCGAGATAGATTTTCCACAAACCTACGATCCGACGTAGCACTCCATCCCGGGGGTACCACCCTGGTACCCCCGGGTTTGCAGAAAGGAGTATGGGCTTGGGCGAGGGATCTTCAGCAACTTCGAGCGTATCGATGCGGTCCATTGTGAAGCACTTCCCCGGCGTTTTGGCTAACGACCAGGTGGAGTTCGAGGCTCACGCGGGTGAGATTCACGCTTTGCTGGGAGAGAATGGCGCCGGGAAAACGACGCTGATGAACATTTTGTATGGGATTTATCAACCTGATGAAGGGACGATACGCATCAAGGGTGCGCAGGTGGATATTTACTCTCCACGGGAAGCCATAGCACAGGGAATCGGCATGGTGCACCAACATTTTCGTCTGGTGCCTACACACACGGTAGCCGAGAACATTGTGCTCGGTCTACCTGGTAACTTTTTCTTTCCCGATCGGGCAGCCCGGTCGAAGGTGAAAGAGTTCTCTGATCGCTACAACCTGACAGTCGATCCTGAAGCGCGGATATGGCAATTATCGGCCGGGGAGCAACAGCGAGTGGAAATCATCAAGGCACTCTATCGAGGCGCAGACATTCTCATCCTTGATGAACCGACGTCGATGCTCACACCAGGGGAGGTGGAAGACCTTTTTGTTATCCTGCGCCGTATGGCTGCCGAAGGGAATACGATCATCTTTATTACGCACAAGCTTGATGAGGTGATGTCGGTAAGCGATCGGGTAACGGTGTTGCGCCATGGTCGTGTTGAGGCGACACTCGAGACGGCAAAGACGAATAAACGCGAACTAGCCCAGCTGATGGTTGGTCGGGAGGTGCTCTTCCGCGTCGATAAGAAAGACGTACAAACAGGGGTCCAGGTCCTGAGGATTGAAAACCTGCACGCGTTTAACGACAAGGGTTTAAAAGCGGTGAAGGGAATTTCGTTGTCTATCGCGTGCGGGGAGATCGTGGGTGTCGCTGGCGTAGCAGGTAATGGACAGCGTGAATTTGTTGAAACGCTTGTTGGCTTGCGCCAGGCCACAGATGGGCAAATTGTCGTCGGAAACCATGAGGTTACCAATCTGTCACCCAGAACGATCATCGATCATGGCGTGGGGTATGTCCCGGGTGAGCGCCTCGTCGGATTGGTGCCCGAGATGAGCGTCACGGATAACCTTATCCTGAAAAGCTATCGTGATCAAAAGTTTGGCAGTGGTCCACTCCTCGACATAGGGACAATAAATGAGCATGCTAAAGTTTTGATCAACCAATATAGCGTGGCCACACCTAGCCATGAGACGTCCTTGAAACTGCTTTCTGGAGGGAATATCCAACGCGTGCTTTTGGCACGCGAGACCTCTAATAAACCTAGTATCCTTGTCGCGGCACACCCGACAAGTGGTTTGGACGTCGGTGCAATTGAATACATCTGGCAATTACTCCTGGCGGAGCGTGAGCGAGGTGCTGCAGTGTTGCTAATCTCCGAGGATCTGGAAGAGATCTACACACTGAGCGACAGAATTGTCGTCATATTTGAGGGTGAGCTCATGGGAGACGTACCTATAGGAGATGCGGATTTGGAAGAGATTGGGTTGATGATGGCCGGAGCACATCGGCTACCGTTAGAGGAGAGGTCCGCATGAGGGGTATCCCATTCCTTGAAGTTGAGAGGCGGCTCACCTCTCCACGCTGGCTGCAACTCGTTGCACCTCTACTATCGTTTATTCTGGCGCTCCTGGCGATTGCACTCATCTTTAGCGCATTGGGAGTCGATCCGCTATTTGCCTATGGCAAGATTTTTCAGGGTGCATTTGGCTCCTCCTATGGTCTATCGGAGACCGTAGTTAAGTCCATTCCTTTGATGCTTGCAGGTGTCGGGCTAAGCCTCGCGTTCCGTGCTCGCTTCTGGAACATTGGTGCGGAGGGTCAATTGCTGATTGGAGCGACTTGCGCCACCGCGCTAGCACTGAATTTCCCCGATTGGCCCAGGTTTATTCTTCTGCCAGCCATGTTTATTGCCGGATTTGTTGGCGGAGCGCTGTGGGGGTTGGTTCCTGCACTCCTGAAGGCGCGCTGGCGTGTCGATGAAGTGATCACCAGCCTCATGATGGTTTATATCGCTAGCAATTTAGTGAATCACCTGGTCTATGGTCCTTGGAAAGGTCCGGATGAGCGTGGCTTTCCCATCACCTCAAAATTCGAGCTTTCAGCACAGTTACCTCGCTTGAGCTGGACGCGCATCCATTATCCGACTCTTATTCTCGCCTTGGTCCTGGCTGTAGCGATTTACTTCTTGATCACACGGGCGAGATGGGGATACGAAATCCGAGTGACTGGTGAGAATCCGCTTGCGGCTCGATACGCCGGGATGAGTTACTTGAAAACGGCGATCCTTGTGATGATTATCAGTGGTGGTCTGGCAGGTTTGGCTGGTGTGGGGGAGGTGGCTGGTATTCATTTTCGGTTACGCTATCCGGAGGGTATATCGCCAGGCTACGGCTTCACGGCGATTATCGTCGCTTGGCTGGCGAGGCTTAATCCGTTGGCTTCGGTTCTGACCTCATTCTTGCTTGGTGGCCTGCTCGTCGGGGGTGATGCGATCCAGGTTTCACTCAATTTACCTGCGGCGACAATCTTTGTCTTCAATGGGACGATCTTGCTATTTGTCCTAGGTGGCGACTTGATCGCTCGTTATCGAATACGGTTTAAGGGGAGGGAACCAGGCTGATGGTTGAATTCATCTTATTAGCTTTGCGCGCAGCAATCCCAGCAGGAACTTCTCTCTTGTATGGCACGCTAGGCGAAGTCTATGCCGAGCGATCGGGTGTTTTGAACCTTGGTGTCGAAGGCATGATGATCATGGGGGCAGTATCCGCATTTGGCGTGGCATTCGAGACCGAGAACATATGGTTGGGGGTTGTTGCCGCCGGCATCGCTGGTGGATTACTCGCTTTGGTACATGCTTTTGCCAGTATTACACTGCGTGTGAATCAAGTTGTCTCTGGGCTTGCGCTTACGATGTTAGGCCTGGGATTGAGCGGTATCCTTGGTAAGCGCTTCATCGGGCAACCGCTTCTGGTAGAGGTTGTGCCTGTAAACATTCCGATTTTGAGCGACATCCCGACTCTAGGTCCCTTGCTCTTTCAATTTGATCCCTTAGTCTATTTATCCATCCTGCTGGTTCCAATCCTATGGTTCCTGCTCTATCGGACGCGCTGGGGTCTTGCCTTACGCTCGGTAGGCGAACATCCTGCCACGGCTGACGCCCTCGGTGTTAACGTCAGCGTTGTCCGATACTTTGCGGTTGTCTTTGGTGGTGTCATGGCCGGTTTGGGCGGCGCATATCTCTCCGTGGTTTATGCACCTTCTTGGATTGAGGGCATGACGGCAGGGGTAGGTTGGATCGTGATCGCGCTCACGATATTCGCCATGTGGGATCCATTGCGGGCGCTTTTGGGAGCTTATCTATTCGGCGGGGTGCGTGTGTTGCAGTATCGCCTTCAGCCATTGGGCATCTCTCCAAACCTGTTAGCCATGCTACCTTTCATCTTTACCATCCTTGCCCTGATAGCAAGCGCAGGTGAAGCGATACGAAAGCGAGTCGGAGCTCCAGCTGCGTTAATGCAGCCTTATTCACGCGAGGAAAAATAGTGTGGCACGGTAGGGCGTTGAATTATAAGGTTCGCCCCAACGAAATGATCGATTACCTTATGTATCGTGAGAACAGAGGGTTGACATCGTGGGAGGATTTCTCGGGTATCGGTGTTCCCGGTGCAACGTCGAGTACGGTCCGCATGAAGTAACCTACATCTGCCCGGATGACGGTGGGAACCTGGATGTCGTACTAGAGTACGAGCGAATCCGGAATGCGAGCAGCCCCGCCGAAGTTTCAGCTTCTTCAGATTATTCCATCTGGCGTTATCTTCCCCTGCTACCCGTTCAGGATCCAGGTCATGAGGGCACACCCTTGCGCGCGGTTGGATGGACGCCACTTTTCAAATCTGATCGCATAGCGAGTCGGCTAGGCCTGCATGATTTGTGGCTCAAAGATGATGGGCGGAACCCGACGGCTTCGTTCAAAGACCGTGCCAGCGCCGTCGTTCTGGCACGTGCGCGATCAATTAATGCGGAAGTCGTCGTCACGGCCTCGACGGGTAACGCGGGAGCAGCATTAGCCGGCATGGCGGCTGCAGCTGAGATGCCGGCTGTGATCTTAGCTCCGAAAAACGCCCCGGAAGCGAAAGTGGCACAACTCTTGATCTTTGGTGCGCAGGTGTTTCTCGTTGAAGGCAGCTACGATGATGCATTCGACCTCACGCTTGAAGCTGCGGAATCCTTCGGGTGGTATTGTCGCAACACGGGTTTCAATCCCTTCACGGCTGAAGGGAAGAAAACGGCGGCCTTCGAGATCTGCGAACAACTGAGTCTGGTCGACGAAAGATCTCATGCACCGTCTTGGCAGGTTCCGGACGCGCTTTTCATTCCTGTAGGAGATGGCAATATTATCTCGGGTATTCACAAGGGCTTCAAAGATTTACAGACGCTGGGTTGGATTGAGCAGATGCCGCGCATATTCGGGGTGCAATCGGTTGGTTCCGCAGCAATTTATAACGCTTATAAGAATGACACGGAGGCGATCGAGCCCGTTCGGGCGAATACGTTGGCAGACAGTATTTCAGTTGATTTCCCGCGCGATGGCCTTCGCGCGTTGCGCGCCGCCAAGGAGACCGGAGGAGCCTTCGTGGCTGTTCGTGATGAGGCCATTCTCGAGGCGATGCGTATTTTAGCTCGGGAGGCGGGGGTTTTTGCCGAGCCAGCAGGGGCAACGGCATATGCTGGCCTCGTGGAAGCGATCTCGAACAAGCTGGTGGGTGCGAGTGATCAAGTTGTGGTGCTCATCACGGGAAACGGCTTGAAGGACGTGCGAGCGGCAATGCAGGCTGCGGGAGAAGCGATTGTCATCGATCCGACTCTCGAGTCGCTCCGTCGAGCGCTAAGTTGATCCGATCGACGAAAGAGGAGCGTGCTTCATGATATCTAAATCGCCAGTGACCTTCACGGTGGCGGCGCCTGTCTACAACGAAGTCGAATCGCTACCTGAACTTTACGATCGTGTGCGTGCGGTAATGGAGGAGCTGGGCGAGCCGTGGGAGTTGTTGTTGATCGACGACGGCAGTCAGGACGGCTCTACAGACGTGATACGTTCCCTCGCTCAAGAAGATGAAAGAGTGCGCCCGGTGATCTTTGCACGTAATTTCGGGCACCAAATCGCAATCACAGCGGGACTGGATTATAGCCGCGGGTCGGCCGTGGTCATTATGGATTCCGACCTGCAGGATCCACCAGAGGTAATCCACGATTTAGTCGCCAAATGGCGAGAGGGCTACGAAGTCGTCTATGCAGTTCGAGTGGAGAGAGAAGGAGAGTCACTTTTCAAGAAAATGACGGCGACGTTGTTCTATCGCCTGATCAATCGCATCACAGACGTAGACATTCCGCTCGAAACGGGTGACTTCCGCCTATTGGATCGAGAGGTCGTGAATACACTCAATTCGATGCGCGAAAAGCATCGCTTCCCCCGCGGTATGGCAGCTTGGGTGGGATTCCGTCAGATTGGCGTGCCTTATCGGAGGGCAGCTCGATTTGCCGGTGAGACCAAATATCCGCTCAGCAAGATGCTGCGTCTGGCGCTAAACGCCATTACCGGTTTCTCGTATTTTCCATTGCAATTGGCAACATATTTCGGTTTTGTATGCGCAGGTGTCAGTGCCGTCGCCATTCCGGTGGTGATCGCGTTAAGGTTGGCGGGGAATCAGGCGTTCTACGGACAAGCGACGACACTGATCGCTGTGCTCTTTCTGGGGGGTGTTCAATTAATCTCGCTAGGCATTCTTGGGGAATACATGGGTCGATTGTACGACGAAGCGAAAGGTCGACCTCTATACATCGTGCGCGAAGAGCGCAATCAAATTGAAACCAACTCGGCAGATGAAAGGAGTTCGGAACCATCATGATCGATTTGACCGTATTCGAGGATCGGTTGGAGCGGACCCTCGCCCGTGCCAGGGAACGTAACATCATCATCCCGACCTTTGCACAAATGAAGAATCCCAGTGGTGTACCTAAAAAGATTCTCAAGGAACTCAGCAAGATCGGGTTGTGGGATATTAATCCTCGCAACCTCTTTCGGATCACCTGGAAGAACGAGCCGGCTCTAAGTGGAGGTGGCTTCGGTGAGGTTAATTATCTCGAGTTTCCAAAAAGTCTAACAGGCGTGAGCGCACGCATCATTGCTTTGATTGGAAAATGGTTTCCAACAGGGGCTCACAAAGTGGGCGCAACTTTTGGATGCCTGGTGCCTCGACTGGTCACGGGTCAATTCGACCCGACAAACGACAAGGCTGTCTGGCCGTCAACCGGGAATTATTGTCGTGGGGGAGCGTACAACGCCACGCTGCTGGCTTGCGATTCGATCGCCATTCTACCCGAAGGGATGAGTCGTGAACGCTTCGAATGGCTCTCGACGGTGGCCGGCGAGGTGATCAAGACTCCGGGTAGCGAGTCGAACGTCAAAGAGATCTTTGATAAAACCTGGGAGCTCCGGCACACTCGGGAAGATGTGGTCATATTTAATCAATTCGATGAATTTGGCAACTACCTCTGGCATTACGACATCACTGGCCATGCGATGGAGGAAGTCTTAGAACGCGAACTTGGACCAACGGATAACTATCGTGGCGTTGTGCTCACTACAGGATCTGCAGGGACGATCGCCTGTGGCGACTATATGAAGCAGATCTTCCCAACTAGCAAGATTGCAGCGGGTGAGGCTTTGCAGTGCCCAACGTTGCTCGAGAACGGTTTTGGTGCTCACCGGATCGAAGGTATCGGCGATAAGCACGTTCCCTGGATACACAACGTCAAGAACACCGATATGGTGATGGCGCTTGATGATAATGTGATCGTCAACTTGGCGCGATTGTTTAACGAGCCGGTGGGAAAGGGCTACCTCGTCGAGCAGGGTGTGCCGGAGAGCTTGGTGGAAAACCTCGATTTGCTCGGTTTCTCCAGTATCGCCAACCTTTCCATGGCGATTAAATTCGCCAAGTACTACGAGCTTGGAGAAAACGACGTCGTCTTGACCGTGTTCACAGATTCCATGGAGCTTTACCAGAGTCGTTTGCTCGAGATGCAGGAAGAGTTCGGCGTTTATGACGAGCGCAACGCAGCCGCAGATTACGCCCGCTATCTGCTCGGTCTGACTACGGACAATCTGATCGAATTACGCTACACGGATCGGCGGCGTGTCCACAATTTGAAGTATTTCACGTGGGTGGAACAACAAGGCAAGACATACGAAGAAATCATGGCGCAGTGGTACGACCCGGACTACTGGACGAACGTTCAAGCGCAGATTCCTGAAATCGATATCCTGATTGAGGCTTTCAACGAACGGGTGGGATTAATGAAGTAACCTGCATGCTACAATACTCTTAACCTCATCAAGGGGGACAAAGTATCCATCCAAAATGAAGATCAAAAGGTTATTTCGTGTCGCGCTGGTGGTGCTCCTCACTGGCTTGGTGTTGTTCGTAGGTTGCCTTGGGCGGTCGTCTCCGCCGGAGGTCCGAACGCCAGCAATGACCCCTTCGTAGTCCACCAGGGCGCGATCTATTCTGCACATCGTGGTCGCATCTGGCGAGCTTAGGGCTCTCTCTGTTGGGAACTTGTCGATGAATTTAGCTCTGTGAAAATGGATACTCGCGCCCTACTCGACCTGGGAGACCGCCTATTAATTGGTACCTATCGCAGCGGCCTATGGGTGTTGAAAGCAGGGCTCGTAGAACCGGAGCCAAATGATTTTCTGACGATATCCGAAAGTAATCGTGATGTCTTTGCTCTGGCGTCGCTTAATGATGAAGTTCTACTCATCGGTACTTCAGGGACGTCTGGCTTAAGTCATTCTGGATTGTGGACATGGCTGTTTGGGATGGAAGCTCAAGGCTGGTCTGCGACGACCGATGTCGGTTTCCGATGGATGTGTCGGTGTTTGCGATCGTCGTCGATCGAGAGCATCCCAGCGGGGAAGCCATAGCCTACATAGGTACCGATCGCCTCGGAATCCATTCAGGGTCTCGCAGTCAGGGATGGTCGCGTATGCCCGAGGGTCGCACCGAGGGCGGAGCTCCCTCATTGAGGGGGTGCAAATCCAGACCCTTGCGGTCGGTGGAACGCCGGGAGCCCGAATCTTGTTTGCAGGTGGAGGCTCCACGGAAGTGAGAAACAAAGGAATCTATCGTTTTCGCAACTGGGAAGAGGAGGCAAAATGGGAACATGCCGGGGGTGGCGTTATCGGTTCTGATGTGGCGGTGTGGGCGCTGGCAAACGATCCACAGCGGTCGCAAGGCCTCTGGGCTGGGACGGATCTCGGTTTGTATTGTTCACCAAACGCAGGATTGGATGGGAATCTACTCTCAGCGTTCTCGGGTATGTCTGTGCAAGGCTTGTTGGTTTTCGAAAACAAGCTCTTTGTCCGGACGGCGGAGGGCGTGAGTCTGGCCGAGCTTGGGGAGGCACGCAGGGTGGATGGCATCTGGACAAGAGCTTTTATTCTGGCGCAGGGCCTGAAATGCACCGATCTGACACCCACTGCCACTTGGACTCCAGTGCTCCCTCATACCCTAACGACGACTAAGACGCCTACTTGGACAGCAACCTGGACACCGGTCCCGACCACGACAGGAACCCCAACATCCACACCAACTCCCGAAGGCATGAACTTCCTTGAGAGGCTCGAGCGGATTGGCAAATTCATAGACAATATCACGCCAATTTTTGTTCCCGCCTTTGCGATCATTATCCTGGCTTGGTTGGGCATCCAAATGCGAAAGCGTGGTATGCGCTGGCGTCAGGTTTTCAGGACACTTTTCCGTTTCCTCTCCAAAATGATCCCCGAGAGCTTTAAGAAGGCGTTCGAAGAAATAAAAGATGACAAGGACGGGGATATCCATGGCAACTCGAAACCCTCTACCCCAGCGAATGGTGAAAGCTGACAATGCGTCCGAGGAAGGGGGAAACAACATGATCGATGTTCGATTGGACGATTTGATACTCATCGCAATCATGAAATCGCCGAGGGATCTCGAAATCGCACGCGTGCTTGGTTGGTATCGCATCCCGCTCCAAACCGCACCGAAAACCGTTCGCGTCGATTGGCTTGCGTTTTACCTCACGAGTGCGTTCAGCGACCAGAAATGGAGCGTGCAACACTTGGCGCCGGTCTTGGGCCATGAGATGGTTAGGCGCAGAGCGTTGCTGAGGGATGAACCCGATCATCCTAGAGCTGATGAACCCTATCTCAAGATTCAAATCGGCCCGCTCGTTCAACTCTCCAGGCCGATCCCTTCAAATCGCTGGCGACGCTTTACGTTCCTCTATACGACGGGAGAGCGCTTCTTAAAGGCTCAAGAGATCAAAGACCTGCGCGTACCTTCTTCAGACGTGCGAGATCGGTTGTGGCGTATCTTGCGCGAACGTACATCTCCAGTCTAAAAGTAGGGCGGGGAGAATGCGGGGGCTAGGGATCAGGCACCGGGGTACCTAGGCACCAGGGCACCAAGGGATGTTCTTTCCTAGGTGCCCTGGTGCCCAAGTGCCAAGGTGCCTAATCCCTGATCCCTAACCCCTTTTCATGGCCTCTCATAACCAATTCCCGTCTATAATCAAGACAACTTTGAAAGCTATTCATCCACGTGATGGCACATTAGGAGATATCCGCCATGCCCCCCAAACTCATCCGCTCCGGCACGCTCGTCACGGCCGGTGACACTTTTGACGCGGACCTGCTGATCGAAGGTGAAAAGATTGCCAAGATTGGACGTGATCTCGAAGGGCTCGACGCGGAAATTGTCGACGCCGAAGGTAAGATTGTCATACCAGGGGGTATCGATCCCCACACACATTTCGATCTGCCCATGTTTGATACGGTTTCGTCGGACGACCACTATAGCGGGCATAAAGCTGCGGCGTTCGGAGGGACGACCACCGTGCTCGACTTCGTCCCCCAAGACCATCCAACGCTAAAAGAGACGATTGATGAGTGGCATGCGAAAGCGGACCATATGGCAGCGGTTGACTTTGGCTTTCACATGAATATCACACGCCTGGATGCAGCCGTCTTGGAAGAAATCCCCGAATTGCTGAAGGAAGGTATTACAACTTTGAAAGTCTTCACTGCCTACAACGGAAGCTTGAGGTTGCAGGACGGGGAGATTTTCGAGGTCATGAGGGTGGCTGCCAAGCATGGCATGCTTACTTTGCTTCACGCTGAGAATGGCGATGTAATCGAGATCCTCACGAAGGAAGCGCTTGCAGAGGGTCATATTGAACCGGTTTGGCATGCATATACTCGTCCGGTTTGGGGTGCTGTGGAATCTGTTTTACGTGGCATCGCCTTAGCGGAACAAGCTGGGGCGTCCCTATACGTTGTGCATCTCAACACTGCCGGCGGGTTAGATCAGATCCACTTTGGACGCTCACGAGGTGTCCGCGTGATGGGGGAAACCTGTCCGCAATATCTGTTTTTCACCCGCGAGCATCTGCAACGCGAGGATGGGGCTAAGTGGATTTGTTCTCCACCCGTGCGTTCTGCCGTTGACAACGCTGCCTTGTGGGAGGGCTTGGGGAACGGGAGTATTCATACGATCGGCACGGATCATTGCCCCTTTTTCTACGACGGCACACAACCGATTGAGTATGAGGGGGCGGAGGTCGCGATTCCAGGCAAGGAATTGGGTGCCAGCGATTTCACTAAGATCCCGAACGGTTTGCCCGGGGTGGGCGATCGGATGCCTGTCCTTTGGACCCATGGTGTAGGTGCAGGTCGCATCACGCAGAATCAGTTTGTTGCACTGACAAGCACGAACGCAGCCAGAATCTTTGGGCTATATCCACGCAAGGGGACCCTGGAACCCGGATCCGATGCAGATGTGGTGATATGGGATCCTGAGAAGAAACTTACGTACGGTGTAGCGCATGCTCAACACCGCACGGATTACAACTTATATGAAGGCTGGGAGCTCGTGGGTTATCCAGAGAAGGTGTTCCTACGAGGGAACTTGATCATAGATCGTGGGGATTGGCTCGGAAAGCCGGGAATGGGCAGATTCTTGAAACGGAGTCCAGGTGCACCCGTAATTTAGCAAGATGCTGAGTCTGCTGGATTTACGACCAGGGTGAGTAATAAGGAGGTGGAAGAATGAATCCCTCGGAGCGCATTGAGCCTGGTTCGTATTCCCCTCGTCGTCTTGAATTCATGTGTCCTTGATCGTCAGTCACCGCCGTGTTAAAATTCGACAGACCTCGGATCGTCGGTCGTTTGAAGGGTGTAATTTCAGGCGGCGTTGGGCATCCCCGCCCGTCGAAAAGTGCCGGCCGATCCTCGGAACCTCTCAGTAAAGACGATGAGCCTTTGGCAGGATTATCTGCAGCCTGAAACCGTGGAGGAGGCACTCACGGCACTCGTAAGCGCTCCAGGCCCCTCCGCGATCATCGCCGGGGGGACGGATCTGCTCCTCGATATTCAACAAGGCCGCCACCCACCCGTACATACTTTGGTCGACGTGAGCCGCGTCGAAGAGATGCGGAGGGTGCGATCGGACGACGCACATCTTTATCTGGGCGCGGCGGTCACGCATCAAGAAATCATCCAGCATCCCTTGCTGCAAGTACAGGCGCAATGTTTGGTTGATGCCTGCGGACTGATCGGTGGTCCACAGATTCGAAACGTAGCGACTTTGGGGGGAAACGTGGCGCATGCCCTGCCTGCCGGAGATGGGACGATCGCCCTTCTGGCGCTAGACGCCGAGGCGCAACTCACTTCGACCGACGGGAGTCGCTGGGATCCGGTAGAGAAGCTCTTTGCAGGACCGGGCGAGACCGCCTTCGACCGAAAACGGGAGATCTTGATTGGATTTCGGCTCCCCATACTTGGACCTAGAGAAGCATCGGCCTTTCAACGCGTCATGCGTCCTCAAGGGGTAGCAATTGCCATTCTCAACATGGCTATTTGGCTCCAGTTAGGTGAAACGGATGAAATTGCGGACGCGCGCATCGCAGTTGGTCCAGCGGCTCCGGTCCCTTTTAGGAGTCGGCAAACGGAGCAGGTCCTGCGTGGACGACCTCTTGACGATGCCACGATCGGAGAAGCAGCAAGATGCTTATTGAGTGAAGTAAGTTTGAGAACCAGTCGCCACCGAGCGACGAAGGAATACAGACAACACCTGATACGTGTGCTTCTACATCGCACGTTCGATGTGATCTTGCAGAGAACCTAGGAGCGGCGCTGTCTGATGGGTGAGAGGCACGCGGTCCTGAAAGTGTGGAAATTGGTGGGAAACGAAGCGCGATGATGAGATTTTGGGTCAACGGCGAAGAAGTTGAGGTTGAGATTGAACCGGGTGAGATGCTCTCCGATGTACTCCGATATCGGTTGGGTCTGACAGGCACCAAGGTAGGCTGTGAAGAAGCTGAATGTGGGACCTGTACAGTCCATCTCGACGGGAAACCTGTCCTCGCTTGTACGCTGCCAGCCAATAAAGCCTCCGGACGTAGGATTAAGACTGTGGAAGGTCTGGCCAGGGAGGGGGATTTGCACCCGCTACAGGAAGCATTCATCCAGTATGGGGCGGTGCAGTGTGGTTTTTGCATCCCTGGTCAGCTCATGACCGCTACGGCACTTCTGGATCAGAATCCAGATCCTGATGAAGACGAGATACGATACGCGCTCAAGGATACACTCTGTCGTTGTGGTGGATACCCCACCATTCTACGAGCCATCCTGGCGGCGGCAAAAAATATCAACAACGGAACCCCGATCCTCATGCCGGATTTCCCGATCACTGGGCAAACACAATTTGTTGGTAAGGTTCTCGTCCGCCCAGATGCTGAGGCAAAAGTGCGCGGCGAAGCAAAGTTTTGTGATGATCTCGTCTTTCCGCAAATGCTCCATGGAAAGGTATTACGGGCTGGTGTTCCTCACGCCATCCTCAAACGGTTGAATGTCGAGAAAGCGCGTACCTTGGAGGGGGTTCAGACAGTACTCACGGCGACGGACATTCCCGGGGAGCGGAACCACGGATTGGTCATTCATGACTGGCCGGTGCTGGTGGGTGTTGGCGAGAAGGTGCGCTATGTGGGGGATGCAGTTGCGTTGGTCGCTGCGGACACAAGCCAAATCGCTACTCAAGCGCTGTCCATGATCGAGGCGGAATACGAAAGCCTACCGGTTGTCAGTGACCCCATCCACTCATACACAGAAGGAGCGCCAACCCTACACGAGGCCGGCAACCTTCTTAAACATATTAAAGTTCGCAAGGGAGATGTTGAGCGAGGCTTTCAGGAAGCTGATAATATCTTTGAGGACATCTACTTTACCTCAACTACGGAACACGCCTACCTCGAGCCGGAGTGTAGCATCGCTCGTCCGCTCGATGATGGACGTATTGAAGTATATGTAGGATCCCAGATACCATATGCCGATCGCCGACAGATCGCTCGCTGCTTGGGTGTGGCAGATGATGAAATTCGGGTCGTTGGTACGCCCATCGGCGGTGGTTTTGGTGGCAAAGAAGACATCGCTGGGCAAATACACGCTGCTTTGCTGGCGCAGCGAGCAGGTCGACCTGTGAAGGTTCTCTTCGACCGGCGAGAAAGCTTCCACGTCCATCCAAAACGCCATGCTACCCAGATACGTGTTCGTCTGGGTGTAAAGGCGGATGGAACCTTGGTTGCTGCGGAAACGGAACTCTATGGGGATACCGGTGCCTACGCTTCTTTAGGCGAGAAGGTTATGACGCGGACTACGACCCACTCGACGGGGCCATATGTCGTCCCCCATGTGAGGGCTGACTGTTTCGCTATGTACACCAATAACCCTCCCGCCGGTGCCTTTCGAGGTTTCGGCGTTACGCAATCCTGTTTTGCCATCGAATCCGCGATGGACATGATGGCAGAGTGTCTGGGGTTGAACCCGATCGAATTCAGGCGTTTGAACGCACTGCGCGTCGGCACGGCAACCAATACCGGGCAACTCCTTTCAGATAGCGTTGGTTTGATCGAGTGCATCGACCGCACTGAAGACGAGATGCGGCGTTTGTGCGATGGTGCAGATCCCTTTGTGGCTCGAAATGTCGAAGGGTATCCATATCGCAAACGTGCTTGGGGGTTTGCAATCGGGTATAAGAACACGGGACTGGGAGGCGGGGCAGAGGATCGAGCGAATGCCGAAGTGGAGTTATTCACGGACGGGACGGCAGAAGTGCGCACCTCCTCCGCTGAACTTGGCCAGGGTCTCGTGACTGTTCTGCAGATGATCGCAGCAGAACAGCTCACAATCCCACCTGAGAACGTGCGGGTTTTCCTTTCGGATACCGATCTGACACCCGACGGGGGCCCAACAACAGCTTCGCGCCAGACATACGTGACGGGCAACGCCGTCCGACTTGCGTCGGATGTGCTCTTGCAGGCCGTGAAGACGACTTTAGCGGAGAGGTTTGACTGCCCTCCGGAGCGGGTAAACTTTAGTGAGGGTCTGGTGCAGATAGATGGTCGACAGGTACCAATGGCTGAGGCCGTAAAAATCATGAAAGAGGAAGGGAGTGACCCGCGCGCAACATACGAATATTGGGCGCCGAAAACCCAACCCTTGGGGGAGGGCGGCGACATGCATTTCGCATTTTCCTTCGCTGCCCAGGCTGCTGAAGTGGAGGTGGACCTGGAGACTGGCGAGGCGCGCGTGTTACGCGTGATCGCTGCACATGACGTCGGACGCGCCATCAACCCTCTGGGGCTTCAAGGACAGGTCGAAGGAGGGGTGGTGATGGGAATGGGAAATGCGCTCATGGAATCGTTCATCGTCGAGGAGGGTCAGGTCTTCACTGATCGTTTCGCCAGATATCGCATTCCCTCGATCGTGCATTCTCCAGATATCCATTCGATTGTGGTCGAGCATCCCACTCGCGAAGGGCCGTTTGGAGCCAAGGGAATTGGCGAGCTCAGCAGCATCCCAACAACGCCTGCCATCACCAATGCAATTTACAATGCTAGTGGTGTGCGTGTGAAGCGATTACCTGTCGATCAGGATTGGCTGGCGCTCGAATTGAAGAGGAGAGGGATTTAAACATGTTGATCCATAACGCCCGTCTAATCACCTGGGGAGTCCCGAATCAAATCCTGGAGGGTCAGGCCGTGTTGATCCAGGATGGTAAGATCGTGGCACTGGGATCCGAGGATCAAATGCTTCGGGATCATCCAGATGAAGATAAACTGGACGCTGATGGTCAGTACGTGATGCCAGGCAACATTTGTGCGCATACGCACTTCTATGGCGCCTTTGCACGTGGCATGGCAATTCCTGGCCGACCGCCACGAGATTTCCCGGAAATTTTGCGCAAGTTGTGGTGGCCTTTGGATAAAGCGTTGGGCCTGGAAGATGTGCGCTATTCCACCTTAGTATGTCTCGTGGATGCGATTAAACACGGCACGACGACTTTGATCGACCATCATGCATCCCCCAATTTCATTGACGGGTCTTTAGACGTGATCGCAGAAGAGGTCGACCGCGCGGGCCTACGAGCTGTGCTTTGCTATGAAGTGACCGACCGAGATGGCAAAGAAAAGGCTCGAGCAGGCATCCGGGAGAACGAGCGTTTTATCAGACGCTGTCAGGTAGATCAGCCGGCCGATGGGCGCTTGGCTGCCACCTTCGGGCTTCATGCTAGTCTCACGCTGTCAGCTGAAACACTCGACGCGTGTCGTGCTGCTTTACCTGGGAATACGGGCTTTCACATCCACGTTGCCGAACACGAGGCGGATGAATACGATAGTCTAGAGAAATCTGATCTCCGAGTGGTGGATCGACTACAGAAGCATGGTATCCTGGGTGAGAGGACGATCGCCGCACATGCCGTGCATGTCGATGCACGAGAAGTTGAGATCCTGGCTCAGAGCGGTACTTGGGTTTCTCATCAACCTCGTTCCAATATGAACAACGGTGTCGGTGTGGCGGACGTGGAATCGATTTTACGCGCTGGTGTGCGCATGTGTTTGGGTAACGATGGCTTTTCAAACGCCATGTGGGAGGAATGGAAAACAGCCTACCTAGTCCATAAAGTTTGGAACCGGGACCCACGGCGAATGTCAGGTGGGGCGATCGTGGCGTTGGCTGTGGAGAACAATGCAAAATTGGCCAACATGTTCTTCCCTGAAGCCCCGATTGGTGCTCTTACCCCCGGCGCACATGCGGATCTGATATTCGTCGATTACCACCCGACAACACCGCTCAATCCCGGCAATCTACCATGGCATATCCTTTTTGGTTTCCATGAATCGATGGTGACAACAACAATCGTGGCTGGCAAAGTATTGATGCAGAATCGGACGTTGCTGACTTTGGACGAGGCCGAAATTACCGCTCGTTCACGAGATTTAGCCCCCAAAGTGTGGCAACGATATGAATCTTTCGTTCCGGCGGATTAAACACCGGCGTAAATGAAACCTGGAGTTCATATGACGGATCGTATAATTCTAACAATCGGGCTACTTGGTGGAACCGGGAATGAGGGTCAGGGTCTTGCCTTTCGCTGGGCCAAAGCTGGCTATCACATCATCATTGGCTCGCGTACACCGGAAAAAGCTCTACGAGTGGCAAACGAGTTGAACGAGCGTTTGGGAGAGGATTTGGTTGAGGGGATGGGCAATCAGGAAGCAGCTGAGCTGGCGGACATTATTGTAATCACGGTGCCTTACAGCGCCCATGCTGCGACTATCGAGTCTTTAAAAGACACCCTCAAAGGCAAAGTGTTCATCGATGTAACGGTGCCACTTGTTCCCCCCAATATCGAAGTCGTTCAGATGCCCACGGCAGGGAGCGCTGCACAGGAAGCGCAAGAGATCCTGGGCGAGGATGTCTCTGTCGTTGCTGCCTTTCAGAATATCTCTCACAGTCACTTGAAAGAAGAGGGACCTGTGCCATGCGATGTTCTTGTTTGTGGGGATAACGAAGCGGCCCGTAACCAAGTCCTTGAGCTCGTCAAAGCTGCTGGATTGGTTGGTTGGGATGCAGGTCCTTTGCAGAATGCTGTCGTGGTAGAGGGATTGACTTCCATCCTTCTTGGAATTAATAAACGCTACAAGATGAAGAATGCAGGGATACGCGTAACAGGTGGGCAAGCTCACGAGTAGCTTAAACCACAGTATGAAGAACCAGATGATCCTCACTGCTCTACCCGGATTACCCATCGTCAAACCCGGGGATGATTTGGCGACCATGATTTGGGATGCTCTCGAGCGAGCCAATCTGTCGCTTCACACGGGGGATGTTCTCGTAATAGGGCAAAAGGTGGTTTCAAAAGCGGAGGGCCGCATTGTAGACCTCAGGAAAGTTCAGCCTTCCCCCGAGGCGATCCATCTGGCTCAAGAGAGTGGTAAAGAAGCCCGTGAAGTGGAGATCCTCCTTGGCGAGAGTCGCAAAGTATTGCGAGTACGCACCGGCCTGATTATTGTTGAACACCGCCTGGGTTTCGTGTGTGCGAATGCAGGGTTAGATCATTCAAATGTACGAGGCAGGGGTGGTGATCCACAAGACTGGGTGCTCCTGCTGCCTGTCGATCCCGATACTTCGGCCCAAGAAATCCGTCTGAAGCTGGAGCGAAAGACGGGCGTCTCCATTGGCGTCTTAATTATCGATTCACATGGACGCGCGTGGCGAATGGGTACCGTTGGTGTTGCCATCGGCGTGGCGGGATTCCCGGCACTGCTCGATCTAAGAGGTCGACCCGATCTCTACGGTGAGCCGCTGCGAGTCACACAGGTCGGTCTCGCCGACGAACTTGCCGCAGCGGCCTCGATCCTGATGGGACAAGCTGATGAGGGCCGACCCGTGGTTCATGTTCGAGGCATTCCATATCCACTCAGGGAAGGATCGTTAAATGAAATCCTTCGTCCTGAGGAGGAAGATCTCTTTCGGTAAAATGGGAGTAGGGAGAACCTCGGCATCAGGGTGCGGACACCAAGGCACCCAGGCACCGGGGCACCTGGGATCTCAAGCGCCTAATTGCCTAAGCTCTAATCCCTAGTCCCTAATCCCCATCTATATCTTTCGGAGGTTCCATGACTGTCGAAGTTCCCGAATCACATCGTGATCTACTAAATGACGATAAGCGAGCATTCGCGTTTCTGGCGACGGTGATGCCGAATGGCAGCCCGCAAGTTACACCGGTTTGGTTTGACACGGAGGGCGAACTCGTGCGTGTGAATACAGCGCGCGGGAGAGTCAAGGATCGTAACCTAGGCGCCAGACCTCAATTGGCCATAGCAATTATCGATCCGGAGGATCCCTATCGCTATTTGCAAATTAGGGGATCTGTCGCTTCGACAACTGAAGAAGGCGCACGTGAGCACATCGATCGTCTGGCAGAGAAATACCTTGGCACCCCTGAATATGCCAACTATCAGGGTGAAACGCGAGTGATGTACCTCATCCGGCCCGAATCCGTGAGTGTGATGGGGTGAAATTCATAGCAGACGAATTTGACGAATTCCTTGCTAGTCGTCGTTCGATCCGGCGGTTTAAGAGTGATCCTGTCACTGTTGATCACATCGAGCGGTTAATTGCCTCAGCCTGCCTGGCGCCCTCTGCGCACAATCGACAACCATGGCGATTCATTGTCGTCTCGTCGCTGGAGGATAAAGAAAACCTCGCCCGCTCGATGGGGAACAAGCTGCGAAACGACCGGCTCGCTAATGGAGATCCTCCGTCCGAAATCGAGGAAGACGTCAGCTGCTCGATCAAGCGCATCACTCAAGCGCCTCTGCTCGTGGTGCTGTGCCAGACAACAGAAGAGATGGATTTCTACCCAGATGAGCCGCGTGCTTCAGCAGAGCATACGATGGCGGTACAGAGTGTTTCAATGGCTGGGCTGACCCTGCTTCTCGCAGCGCATGCCGATGGTCTAGGGGCATGTTGGATGTGTGCACCTTTGTTTGCGCAGGAGGAGGTACATAGAGCCTTATCCCTGCCGGAAGACTGGGAACCGCAAGGATTGATTCTCATCGGTCATCCCGACGAGGCTGGTAAGGAAAAGAGGCGCAAATCGGTTGCGGAGGTGACGCTTTGGCGCTGAAGATAGCTGCGCTGACAGGAGGTGTGGGTGGGGCGAAGCTGGTCGATGGGTTTGCCGCTATCATGGCTGCCGAAAACCTAGCGGTCGTTGTGAATTCAGGTGACGATTTCGAACACCTCGGATTGGTCATTTGCCCTGATCTTGATACCGTCATGTACACATTGGCTGGTGTGGCCAATCCACAAACTGGTTGGGGTCGGGCGAGTGAAACCTGGAATTTTCTGAAAACGATCGTTGAATTGGGCGGTCCTGGCTGGTTTCAAATTGGCGATAGGGATCTAGCGTTACATGTTGAACGAACACGTCGCCTTCGAGCAGGTGAACCGCTCAGCGCGATTACAGGCCAGCTATGCAGTACACTGGGTGTATCGGTAAGAGTACTGCCGATGTCGGACGATCCGGTACGGACCATTGTTGTAACGGACGAAGGTGATCTTCCTTTCCAGGAATATTTCGTCGCCCGCCGTTGCGAACCGACAGTTCGTGGGTTTCGTTTCGATGGGGTCGAGGACGCAGCACCCGCACCGGGCGTGATCGATGTTATCCGCCAGGCGGATGTAGTCGTTATGTGCCCTTCGAATCCCTGGGTGAGTTTGGATCCGATCCTGGCGCTGTCTGGCTTGCGCAAGGTCCTTGAAGAAAAGATCATCCTGGGTGTCTCACCGATAATCGGAGGTCGAGCAATCAAAGGACCAGCGGCTAAGATCTATGCCGACCTCGGCTACGAGCCATCGGCCATGGCTATAGCCGAGCACTATAGGCCAATCCTATCTGCATTCGTAATCGATGAACAGGATCGCATGTTTCAGTCTCGCATAGAGGCAATGGGTCTGCGGGTATTTGTAACGGACATCCTCATGAAGGATCGAAGCGATCGTAGTCGATTAGCGAGTGAAATCTTGAAATACATCTATGAGGAGCTTGTGGTAGGAATGACACCATGACGTTATGGGCGATCGTACCGGTTAAACCTTTGCGTCGATCAAAATCTCGGCTCTCCGAGGTGCTCAGCGGTGAGGAGCGAGCGGCTCTGAGTCAGGAGATGCTGATCCAGACCCTGGAAGTGCTTTCTCATGTCCCTGAGGTGGAGCGTATCTTGGTCATCAGTAGAGACTCCAGAGCTCTAGCGATTGCAAGGGAGCACGGAGCGAGAACGATTGCTGAGCGCGGTATTCCCCAGTTGAACAAGGCGTTGGTACGTGCGACCGTGCTTGCACGTGGTTATGGAGTTTCAGCGGTGCTCGTCTTACCTGCGGATTTACCCATGATCACGCAGGCGAGTGTGGAAAAGCTAATCGCCTCGTCCAGCGAGCCGCCGGTTGTTGTGATCGCCCCGGATCGACATGGCAAAGGCACCAACGCGTTGTTAACCTCACCACCGGGTTTGATAGAATATGATTTTGGACCGAATAGTTTCGGCCGTCATATAGCTCGTGCCGAAGGCGTGGGTGCTCGCGTGGTGATTTGCGAGCTTCCCTCCATCGAATTAGACCTCGATCTTCCCGAGGATCTTGCGTTATTTCGAGCCTGGCGCAGCCAGGTTCTTGTCCCCGAAGCTGAGGAGTGAATCATGAGTAACCAAAGGGTCGCCCTGTATCTGCAAGACGCGCATGATCTGCGTGAGGGTCTGGATTATGTTCAGTATGCAGAGCGAAGAGGGTTCGAGGCTGTATGGCAAGCTGAATCACGCTTGGTGCGCGACGCTGTTGTGCCGATGGCGGCTTATGCTGCGGTGTCGGAAAGGATAAAGATCGGCTCAGGTGTGATCAACAATTGGACACGAAATATTGGTTTGCTTGCAGCGACATTCTTGACCATGGATGACTTGGCACCAGATCGGATACTCTGCGGGATTGGTGCCTGGTGGGATCCGCTAGCGAAAAATGTGGGCATAGACCGAAGAAAGCCACTAACGGCGATGCGCGAAACTGTGGAGGTGTTGCGACGCTTGCTCAACATGGAGCGAGTGACCTTCCATGGCGAATTTCACCATGTGGACGGAATCGAACTCGACGTCGTCCATGGTCGTCGAGAACCAAGAAACGTTCCCATCTATATCGGCGCTACCGGTCCTAAGATGATGGAACTGACAGGTGAAATAGCTGACGGCGTGGTTTTGAACTACTGTGTACCGCCTGAATACAACGATCAAGCGTTGGAGCGCCTGGAAGCTGGTGCCAAAAGAATGGGAAGGAAGCTTGAAGACATTGATCGTCCGCAGTTGGTGGTTTGCTCAGTCGATCATGTGGAAGAGAATGCTTTAGACACAAGCCGTGAGTTGCTGACACAGTACCTTGCGCAACAGCCACACATCGCGAAAGCCAGTGGGGTCTCGCAAGGTGTTGTCGATGAAATCCAATCCATCTTGGGCTGGCCAGCAACGCATGAACAAATACAACGCGCCAAGCATCTGGTTCCTGATGAATTAATTGTTCGCATCACTGCCTCCGGAACCCCAGATCAAGCACGGGTGAAGGTTCAAGAGTACCGTGATCACGGTGCGACCTGCCCGATCCTCTATCCCGTCGGAGGGGATGTCCAATTATTAGTCGACACGTTTAGCCCACAGTGACACAAGTGCCGGATGATTCAACTGACGTGACAACGCGATTTTGGCTTGTTTATGATGGCAGGTGAGACCATGGCGGAGAGCACAAATACAATGCGTGAGAAACAACCAAACTCTCGCCATTGCTTCGTCTGTGGACTAGAGAATTCCTACGGTCTAGGCCTACGTTTCTACGAGGTTGGATCGAGAGAGGTAGAAGCGAATGTCATTGTCGGTGAGCAATATCAGGGATATCCTGGTCTAGTTCATGGCGGTATCGTCGCGGCCATGATGGACGAGGTCTTAGCACGAGCGGCTATGATAGAGGATCACCAGCATTTTCGAATGACAGCGAAGATGGAGATACGGTATCGTCAACCCGTGCCTACTGGTGAGCCATTGCATCTTACAGGTAAAATCATCCGTCAGCGCAGTCGGTTCGCAGTCGCTCGCGCCGAGCTACACTTACCAGATGGAAGCCTCGGAGTTGAGGCAGAGGGCATCTTGGCTGATTTGCAGGGGGCACCGTCAGAAAAGGAGGAGCTTGAGGCATTAGGGTGGAAAATATACCCAGATTGATCGAACTTCGTGGAATGGGATCGTTCGATGACTCATCTTGATTATTTCAAGCCTAAGACGATCGAAGAGGCATTAGCGCTTCTGGATCGTGGTCTACCACTAGCAGGTGGTACGGTAGTCACGACTCGACGCCGGGAATTGTCCGCTGTTGTTGATCTCAGCGACCTGGGGTTGGACCAGCTCGAGATCGAAAAAGAATTCCTGATTGCTGGTGCAACTCTGACGCTCCAAGCGCTCATAGAATCGCCCAATGAAATCCCTGAGGCGTTGATTCACGCTTGTCGTTTGGAAGCTGCCTGGAACATCAGAAACGTCGCCACTTTTGGTGGCACGATCATGTCAGCGGATGGGCGATCCCCGCTCCTTACCGTTTTGCTTGCATTAGGAACCGAGGTTATTCTCGAACCAGGATCTGAGCACATTCTATTGACCGATCTTCTCGATCGGAGGCGAGAGCAATCGTTCCGTTCTCTTATGACCTCGGTACGAATACCACTTCCATCTGCACTTTCCTATGAGCAAGTCGCTCGATCTCCTATGGATCGCCCTGTGGTATGCGCAGCTGTCGCTTACTTCGAGCGTAGAGAGGCTGCGCCGCAAACTTCGATCGCCCTGGGGGGTTTTGGGGATCGACCGCTTCGAGTAGCCGAAGCCGAGGCGTCGTATTCACAGGGGGAGGCCATCGACGCAGCAGCGCGAGCTGCGCAGCGTGCCTACAAACAAGCAGGAGATGCTTGGGCGAGTGCAGAATATCGTTCCCACGTCGCCGGAGTTCTTGTTCGTCGGCAATTAAAGGCAGGGGTGGACTGATGCACATCCAGTTTGCTCTAAACCGGAAAGCTATCGAGATCGAAGTCGACGCGGACGCAACCCTGCTCGAGCTACTCCGCGACCAATTAGGCCTCTTTGGGGCCAAGCATGGGTGCGAGACCGGTGAATGTGGTGCCTGCGCTGTATTAATCGATGGTGTGCCTGTAAACACATGTGTGATGCTTGCTCCTCAGGTGGATGGCCGGGATGTGAACACGATCGAGGCGTTGGGAGAACACCCAGAGTTGGGGTGGCGGGATTCCCAGGGTTTACATCCAATCCAACAGGCGTTCGTGGAAACGGGCGCCATTCAATGTGGGTATTGCACACCGGCTATGATTTTGGCTGCGAATGCGTTGTTAGAGCGTGTGTCCCACCCTTCCGAACAACAAGTTCGAGAGGCGCTTGCGGGAGTGCTTTGTCGTTGTACAGGATACCTTAAGCCAGTCCAAGCGGTTCTACGGGCGGCCGCGGTTTTACGTGGTGAGCATGTTGAGCCGATCGAAGGACCCATTCCAGCTCCTCCCGAACTGCTTGCAGATTTTGAGGGACAACCCGAAGCGGATGGATTTCAGCCCAGCAGTCCTGATCTTCTCACCCGAACGGCCATCATGCCGCGTATTCAGGTCGCACCACGGGAAGCACCATGGCAGGTGGTGGGGAAACCAGAGCCGAAGGTCGATGCCATCAAGCTCGCGCAGGGTAAACCGGCCTTTGCTGCCGACATCGAGATGCGAGGCATGCTAGTGGCCAAGGTGTTGCACAGTCCGCTTGCGCATGCGCGCATCAAGCACATCGACGCCACAGAAGCGCGTGCGTTGCCAGGCGTAGCAGCTGTGCTTACTTGGGAGGATATTCCACGAGTTGTCTATTCTACTGCCGGGCAATCGGATCCGATCCCCGGTCCTCTTGACACCTTCTCCTTAGATTATAAGGTGCGTTTTGTCGGTGATCGGGTTGCTTTTGTCGCTGCGGAAACTGAAGCTATTGCGGCGAAAGCCCTTGAGTTGATCAAGGTAGAATACGAGCCCCTCCCAGCCATCTTAGATTTCGAGAAGGCCCTGGAAGAAGGCGCAACGCAAATTCACGATGAGCCCGAGTATATAAATTTCGCCGATTCCGATCCCTCTCGAAACCTTGCAGCCGAGATTCGGATCGATATCGGTGATGTTGAGGAAGGCTTCAAGGAAGCCGACATGGTTGTGGAAGGGACATACAAAGTCCCGAAAGTCCAGCAAGCTCACATCGAACCTCACGTTGTGGTCACATACTGGGACGAAGATGATCGCTTGGTGATACGGACAAGTACGCAAGTTCCCTTTCATGTTCGCCGCCAGCTTGCGCCTGTTCTTGGATTGCCCCCGAAGCGAATCCGCGTGGTTAAACCGCGCATTGGTGGTGGATTTGGCGGTAAACAGGAAGTGCTCATTGAAGATGTTGCTGCTCATCTCACCATCGCTACCGGGCGCCCGGTTCGTTTCGAATATTCCCGAGCGGAGGAGTTTTTCGCCTCGCGATCGCGACATCCGATGCGTATTCGAATGAAGACCGGCGTAAAGCGCGACGGAACGATCACCGCCAATGAGATGTATATTCTCAGCGACACAGGGGCGTATGGGTGCCATGCGCTGACAGTAACGGGGAACACGGGCCATAAATCGATGGCCCTTTACGTTGGAGATGGTCCTTACCGCAAGGCTCCCAACATCCGTTTCTATGCAGATGTTGTTTATTCCAATCGTCCTCCATCCGGCGCATACCGGGGGTATGGCGTCCCTCAAGGTTTTTGGGCCGTCGAACGTCATATGGAGCGTGTGGCAAGAAAAGTTGAGATGGATCCTCTGGATTTCCGCATCAAGAACACACTTCGTGCTGGAGAGCTCCAACCGTTCAGTACGGCCTGGTCGGAAGGACGAGAGCCGAGACCAGAGACGATCAATACCTGCGGGTTGGAGGACTGTATCCATCAAGGCGCAGCGGTCATCGGATGGGGGGATAAATTTGGAAACAAGAGTTGGAGAGAAGTCCCGAATGCGCCCCACCTTCGTCGAGGTATCGGTGTAGCAGCTGTGATGCAGGGGACGGCAATTCCCTACTTGGATATGGGTGGTGCAAGCATAAAGATTAACGACGATGGGTCGTTCAACCTGCTTGTAGGTGCTACAGATCTTGGAACGGGCTCCGATACCGTCCTGGCTCAACAAGCTGCGGAAGTCTTGGGCGTACCGGTTGAAGACGTGGTTGTCTACTCTTCAGATACGGACTTCACACCTTTCGATAAAGGTGCCTACGCTTCTAGTACCACGTACATTTCTGGTGCCGCCGTGGTGCGAGCTGCGCAGCAAGTTGCGGAGCGGATTCGCATCCGGGCTGCACGCATGCTCAGTCAAGAGCGTGGAAAGCCGATCGAGGCTGAAGACATCCGCTTAGCTGATCGAAGCGCATGGACACCTGATGGAGATTCGGTGACATTGGTGGAGGTGGCGTTGAACGCGCTGCACCACGAAGATCAAGAACAGATCATGGGTGTAGCGTCCTACATGTCCCCAGTCTCTCCGCCCCCGTTCGCCGCACAATTTGCTGAAGTTACAGTTGACATTGAAACGGGTCAAGTGCGTGTCGACAAGTTGGTCATGGCAGTAGACGCTGGTGTAATCGTGAATCCACTCACCGCTTCGGGCCAGGTAGAGGGTGGGATGACCCAGGCTTTAGGATACGCCGTGAGTGAGGAAATGCAATATGACGAACATGGCCGTCCGCGAGAAACCGATTTTCGGGATTATCATATCTTCGCTGCAAACGAAATGCCCGCTCTTGAGACAATCTTCATCGAAACCTATGAGCCCAGCCATCCTTTTGGTGTGAAAGCAGTGGCAGAGATTCCGATGGACGGTGTTGCACCTGCAGTCGGTAATGCGGTCCTTGATGCATGTGGTGCGGATCTCGAGACCATCCCGATGACGCCCGAAAGGATATGGGAGGTCTTGAAGGGAGGCGATTCCTGAATGGTCGCCCTCCATAAGCATCACATGTAGGGTCTGGAGAGGTAAATGGCATTGTTCGAGCGGCTGGCAGCTCTGGAGAGAGAGGGAGGATCGGCAGTTCTGGCGACTGTCATCCAGACTCGCGGCTCAGTACCCAGGCGCGAGGGGACAAAAATGCTGATCTACGCCGACGGCCGGATAGAAGGTACGATCGGCGGCGGCAGAATGGAAGCGACCGTAATAGAAGAGGCCATGCTGGCCTTGAAGGATGGAAAAACGCGCGTGAAATCGTATGCGTTCGTGGATCCAGAGAAGGGAGATGTCGGTGTGTGCGGCGGTGAGATGGAAGTCTTCATTGAACCCTTACGCCCAAGTCCAATGGTTGTTGTGATTGGCGGTGGCCATGTCGGCAAGGCAGTCGCCCACCTGGCACATTGGCTGGGATTCCGCGTTGTCGTGTCGGACGACCGTCCAGAGTTTGTTACGCCTGAGGCAGTTCCGGATGCGGATGAATACATCCTATGCGCGTTGGGTGATCTCCCGGATAAAATCTCTATTCATGAGGAGACCTATCTGATCTTGGCGACGCGCGGAGTCGACATTGATGTGCTGGGCTTACCTGCACTGCTCGAGACGCCGGCGACCTATATCGGCGTCATCGGCTCCCGTAGGCGTTGGGAGACCACAGCCGACAAACTTCAGGAAATGGGCATCTCGGTGGAGAAGCTCCAACGCGTCACCTCCCCCATCGGTTTGGAGCTAAACGCTGAAACGCCAGAGGAAATCGCGGTCAGCGTCATGGCCCAAATCGTGATGATGCGTAGGGGTGGAAGTGGAGAAACGATGGCCCATGCCCCGAAGCGGCGGAAGGGTAAAGCGAAATAATGTGGGATAGATACTACACGCCAGATACGCTTGAGGCCGGCCTGGAGCTATTATCCGAGCATTGGGAGCAGGCTCGTGTTGTCGCTGGCGCGACGGACCTCATCCTCGAGCTCGAACGAGGACAACACCCTGAGGTCAAAACACTGATCGATATCAGTCGTATCCCCAACCTAGACGAGATTACGCTTGACGAAAAGGAGTGGATCCATCTTGGCCCGCTCGTGACTCACAATCACTGCGCCACTTCCGATTTGGTGATTGAACATGCTTTCGCTTTAGCCCGCGCTTGCTGGGAAGTAGGTGCGCCGCAAATTCGAAATCGGGGTACGGTGGCAGGCAATCTTGTAACCGCGTCACCCGCCAACGACTCAATCCCTGCACTCATTGCGCTCGGTGCACAATTGACGCTACGTTCCAAGCAAGGTGAACGTGTCGTCCCTCTTGATGCGTTTTACACAGGAGTTAGGAAGACGACGCTTCGTCCAGGTGAAATGGTCGTCGACATTGCATTTCCGAAGCCTTCGTCTCAGGCGCGTAGCACGTTCATCAAATTCGGTCTTCGCCGAGCGCAAGCCATTTCGGTTGTCAACGTGGCTGCGTTGCTCGAGATTCACGATAATGAAATCGCGCGTGCAGTGATAACCTTGGGTTCGGTCGCGCCCACTGTCATCCACGCCGCTAACGCGGAGGCCTACTTGGAGGGTAAGGCCCTGACGGGAAACGTCTTCGAAGAAGCTGGAGAACTGGCCGCTGCAGAGGCGAGCCCCATCGATGATCTCCGCGGCTCAGCGGAATTTCGTCGGGAGATGGTCCGTGTTTGCACCCTGCGGGCGTTAAATGCACTCGCAAGCGGAACTGAACGTGATGGCTTTCCGACGAATCCGATCACGCTGTGGGGGGCCAGGGAGGTCCATATCGAAAGCGCCCCTCCGGCTATCTATGAACATGGGCGAGGACTTCCTATAGAGACCAGGATTAATGGGGTATCGTATCGATTCGCATCTGGTCATGATAAAACGCTGCTCAGGTTTCTTCGTGAGGAGGTGGGATTAACGGGTACGAAGGAAGGTTGTGCTGAAGGGGAGTGCGGCGCCTGCACGGTCTTTCTCGATGGCGTTGCTGTGATGGCTTGTATGGTCCCTGCGCCGCGTGCCCATGGGGCGGAAATCACCACCGTGGAGGGCTTGATGGTAGATGGGATGTTACATCCCATCCAGCAAGCATTTATCGAAGAAGGTTCCGTACAATGCGGTTATTGCACACCAGGATTCTTAATGTCTGGGGCCAAGCTGCTTGAAGAACGGACGCATCCTACTCGTTCGGAAATTGAACAATCGATCACAGGCAATCTGTGTCGATGTACAGGCTATTACAAGATCGTAACAGCGTTCGAAAAAGCCGCCGGTATTCTAGAGGGTCAATCCAAAAAGGCGTAGCTCAAGTGTTTGATTGACAAGCACTCAGATCCGTGCTAAGTCGAAAGTGAGGTTAAGAAATCCATCGTTCAGAATATCTCCAATTATCCGTCATGGAATAGGAGGTCGCTATGGGACGAAGGGATCGCTGGACGGATCGACAGCTTTACATGGAACGGCAGATGAAGAAGCGATTGCATCCTGCCTGGCGCGGTGTAGGATGCATCACTATCGTCGTACTCGGTGTAGTTGCCTACTTCTTCGCTGGGTGGTTCATAAGTGCGGGCTTGGTCTACTTCCCTCCGGCCTTGATACGCCCGCCGTTTGCTCCCTTTTTACCTCCGGGAGCGTTTGTCCAGGTGGTTGTGGCGCTCATTTTTATGGTGTTTAGCTACGCTGTGCTAAGTATCGTCTATGCGATAGCATTTCCCATCAAGCCGGGTGAAACGGATGCGCCGCCACCGAGGAAGACTCGACGCAGGAGACGATAAACCTATCAATGGATCGAACAGTTCCACGCACTGGCTCTGAAGAGATCGAGCTTTATATCCGCACTTATTATTCTCTCTTGCGCTCGTCCACTGACGTTCAAATCCGCACGTTGGAAGAAGTTCACGCCAACATGGGTTCCTCGCTGCATCTGAAAGCTAGAGAGCAGGTGATCGATGTATCAGCCTTTATCTATTGCCTGCTCAGATTGCCGACCTGTATTACCGAAGTGGAACGGGTGATCCTCGGACAAAGTCAGGAAGTGTTTCGACAACATGGCTTTGGCGATGTTGAAGCCTGGCAGCCGGTGGAGGCGAAAGCACGTCGGCGGCGAAGCTTTTACGATGGTAAAGACACACTGGCAACCTACGTCGCCAGCAGATCGGACATCGACGACTTAATCCCGATTCTGACTGCATTTCAAATTGAGTGGAATAAATTCAACCGCTTGCTACGCGGGGAGCAGGTAGGGCAATTTCTCAAGGATCCACCAGATGGAGAAGATGGTCTGGCGGTGCTGGGCCACGGCTTGGGTGTCGATCTTGAAGATCTTAACCGCTTGTGGAGCGTGTGGGGCTCCGAATTATGGCCGATGCTGCGTAACATTGCCGCAAGCAGGAAGCGATTTCAGGTTCTTTTGCTCGCCAGTTCGCTGAATCACTATCGGCGAGCGACACAGTCGTGGTGGGAGGCCGTCGAGGACGTCATACCTTCCATCTTGAACCGTCCTGTCTACTTCATCTCTAGCAACACCCACAGCATCGTGAACTTGTTTACAGGCTTTGCCATGCGGCATGAGGAAGAACTGGTACGTTATTTGGAATGTCCGGACTGCTCTGATTTGAGAGCGGAATGGGAAGACATAGAGGCGCGTCAAGTACGTTCCAGTCGCGAGAACTTTCTCTACTATGTCATGAAAAAATATATGGCAACAGAGAATGGGCGTCATCTCGTAGCGGAGCGCGCAAAGGACGAAGAAGCCAGCGGTATCCTGAGAATCCCGAGCCGACATGGCTTCGACGTAGACGTCCAGGTTGTCGATCTCAAGCGTCTTCGACTTGAAGGGATTGATCCACGTCTCTTTCAGCCCGGTCATGAATCCCTGAGTGAGAGCGAAGCGTTGATCGTAAACATCGATTATCCACTAGGGATGGGCGCTTATCTGATCCTTTCACATCTGGCAACGCGCGTGGGCGAGTTGCGTGGTATCTACATCATGGGGAAGGCGGCGACCTTGAACGGGGTCATTGGTGACATCATGATCCCTTCCGTGGTGCATGACGAACAGTCACAAAATACATTCCTATTTGATAATTGTTTCAGTGGTGAAGGTGTTGGAGAAGATCTTGTATATGGCACGGTCCTTGATAATCAGAAGGCGGTCAGTGTGAGAGGGACATTCTTGCAGACCCCACGTTACATGGATGTGTTCTATCGGGAAGGGTATACAGATATTGAGATGGAAGCCGGGCCATATCTGTCGGCGGTCTATGAGATGTATCGACCGAAGCGTTACCCTGCCAACGAAATCGTCGATCTCCATGGATTACCCTTCGATCTCGGGATTCTGCACTACGCATCGGATACGCCGTTGAGCAAAGGAAAAAACTTGGGAGCAGGATCGCTTTCCTACTTCGGTATGGATCCTACTTATGCCGCCAGTCTAGCAATACTGCGCAGGATATTTAGTCTTGAAATCGCCGCGCTAAGAAAGTCCTAGAGCGGGAAGTCCTATAAGTTGGTGGACAAGTCGAGTGAGGAGTCACGCATGTCTTTGATCGGTAAATCGACTCACAGGGTGGACGCAATGGGCAAAGTCACAGGGGTGACCTTGTTTCCTGGGGATATCGATATGCCCGACCAAGCCTATATGAAAATCCTGTTTGCCGGACGACCCCATGCCATCATCCGAAATCTGGATACTTCGGCCGCAGAGGATTTTCCGGGTGTCCTGGCGGTGTTTACGGCTGCAGACGTTCCGGTGAACGAGTACGGCTTGATTATGCCCGATCAACCCGTGCTATGTGGTCCTGGATCCACGAATCCGAATGCGGATCGCGTGCGCTTCGTCGGTGATCAGGTAGCACTGGTCGTTGCAGAAAGTGAGTCGATTGCTGAAGAGGCGATCCAGAGAATTGTCGTTGAATACGAAGATTTGCCCGTGCTCACCGATCCGATCGCGACGATGAAAGCGGGTTCCATGTTGATACATCCCGACCGAGGGAGCAACGTCTTTTGCCACTATCGCATCCGCAAAGGAGATCTCGAGACCGCTTTTGAAGAGGCCGCTGTGATCGTCGAAGCGGAGTACAGGACACCAGCCCAGGAGCATGCCTACCTGCAACCAGAGGCTGGCCTGGGGTATATCGACGACGAGGGCCGCGTGACGGTAGAAGTCGCCGGGCAGTGGACGCATGAAGATCGGGAACAGATTGCGCATGCGCTCGCACTGCCAGAAGAACAGATACGTGTGATCTACCCGGCCATTGGCGGCGCTTTCGGCGGTCGTGAGGACATGTCGGTCCAGATCGTCCTTGCCCTGGCCGCCTGGCGTTTGCGTCAGCGTGGCGTCCATCGCCCGGTGAAGATCATCTGGTCGCGCGAGGAGTCGATCCTGGGGCACCACAAGCGACATCCATGCATCCTGCGTTCCAAATGGGGTGCCACGAAAGAAGGAAAGATTATCGCGGCGGAGATGGAGATAATTCAAGACGGAGGTGCATATGCCTATACATCGACGAAAGTTCTTGGCAATAGCACATTGATGTGCACCGGTCCGTATGAGATCCCCAATGTCAAGGTGGATGCCTACTCAGTATACACAAATCACATCCCAGGAGGGGCTTTCCGAGGCTTTGGAGGTCCTCAAGCCGCGTTTGCTGCTGAAAGTCAGATGAACAAGATCGCCGAAGCCCTAGACATAGATCCCGTCGAATTACGAGCCCGCAATGTACTCTCGGAAGGAGCAGTGCTTTCCGTAGGGACGCCCCTGCCAAAGGGCGTGACGATCGGCGATGTCGTCGGGAAATGTGCAGAGCGTTCGGGGTGGAGCAAGGGGAAGTCCGGATGGACCAAGCCTACTCGTGAAATGTTGGGAAGCCCATCGGAATCCTACCTGCGGCGTGGGATTGGCTTCGCTTGCGGTTTTAAGAATGTGGGTTTCTCTTTTGGTGCTCCTGAACAATGCATGGCTACCCTTGAGCTTCACGGTGGTGCTGCGATTGAGGAGGTCGTGGTTTACCATGCTGGGGCGGAAGTTGGCCAGGGCGCACATACTGTTATGGCTCAGATGGCGGCCGAGGCGGTTGGTGTTTCTATCGATAAGGTGCGCCTCGTCGTATCCGACACCGCTACCTCCGACAACTCTGGTTCGGCCTCCGCCTCGAGAATGACCTTTATGGCAGGTAATGCCATCCGGGGAGCGGCCGAGGCGGCGCTCGAAAAGTGGCGGCAGGAAGATCGACCTGCGATCGCGACGTATCAATATCGTCCACCACCAACCACGCCCTTTGATCCGCAATCTGGAAAATCTGACCCCAATTTCGCATACGGGTACGTAGCTGAAGCCGTCACGATCGAAGTGGACCTGCAGACCGGCCAGGTACGGATTCTTGATGTCATCTGTGCGGATGACGTGGGTCGTGCAGTGAACCCACAGTTAATCCAAGGTCAAATTGAGGGGGCGGTTGTGCAAGCCGGAGGCTATGTCATCTTGGAAGATTTCCAGCAAGTGGGCGGATATGTGCAAACCTCCCAACTCTCCACCTACCTGATCCCCTCGGTGCTGGATATCCCAGAGAGGGTTGAATCACTCATTCTGGAGTATGCCGATCCTATCGGACCTTGGGGGGCACGGGGAATGGGGGAAATGCCGTACATTCCATTAGCACCAGCGGTCATCGCGGCCATGCACGATGCATGCGGGGTGTGGTTCGATGAATTCCCACTCACTCCGGAGCGGGTTGTACGGGTTTTAGACGAGGCCGGGGTTCGGTGAAACATCGCGCCCCCCTCATCCTGGTCCGTGGTGGTGGGGATTTAGCAACCGGCGTGGCAATACGCTTGCACCGTTGCGGTTTCCAGGTTGTTGTGACCGAAATTGCACAGCCTCTTGCAGTACGACGCTTGGTGGCCCTGGCGGAGGCGATCTACGCAGGGCAGATTTCAATCGAGGGGGTCTCCGCCCGGCGCGTTGACGACGTGCCGGGCGCATTGCGTGTACTGGAAAAAAATCTCATCCCCGTTCTTGTCGATCCTGAGGCGACATCTCGTGAGGAGTTAAACCCGGCGGCGTTGGTGGATGGCAGGATGCATAAGTTGCCGACCACATTTGATCTCGATTCGGTGCCCTTCGTCATCGGGATCGGCCCCGGATTTCACGTCGGAGAGAATTGCCACGCCGTCGTTGAATCCAATCGCGGCCACAATTTGGGTCGAGTCTTTTGGTCAGGGAGTGCACAAGATGATACCGGCATTCCCGAGCCCATAGGTAACTTCGATGCCGATCGTGTCTTGCGTGCGCCTGCAGATGGTTTTTTTGAGGGGCGTATCCAACTAGCCTCGGTTGTGAAGAAGGGAGACGTCATCGCTCGTGTGGGAAATGTCCCCTTGCATGCACCCTTCGGAGGAGTGTTAAGAGGGATCCTTCATGATGGCCTGGAGGTGGAAAGAGGTGTGAAAGTTGGGGATCTCGATCCCCGTGGAATCCTTGAGTATTGCTTTCAGATTTCGGATAAGGCTCTGGCGGTAGGAGGGGGTGTATTGGAGGCCTTACTCTCCAAGGCCGAGATTCGTTCGCGACTGAGGCCTTGAGATGCGTTTGGTGGACGCCCTTAGAGCTCGGTCGAAGGGCGCGATCGCCTTCACCGGAGCGGGGGGTAAGTCGACTGCGATGGGCTGTTTGGCTATGGAGTTGGCCGATGAACGCCCTGTTCTATTGACCACAACAACAAAGTTGGGACTCGATCAGACCATACTGGCAAATTCTCATTGGATCGCTTCGCCAGCTACAAGTTTCGAAGGTCTCGTTCAGACTTTAGATGAGGCTCGAACTGTCCTCGTAACAGGTCCTGCATCCGCTGATGAGTCAAAGTGGACGGGATTAGACCACGCCCAGGTGCATAATTTGCATGAAGTCGCCCATCGTGAGGGCGCGAGTTTGCTCATCGAGGCCGATGGTGCCCGAGGGCGCTCCCTTAAAGCACCCGCAGAACATGAGCCGGCACTACCGCTATTCGTCGATCTTGTCGTCCCGTTGATTGGATTGGACGTGTTGGGTGAAACGCTTGATGATCGCTGGGTGCATCGGCCGGATCTCGTCGCGAAATTGTTATCCTTGCCATTGGGCTCTCGCCTGCAGCACACACACATTGCAGAGCTCATCGTCCACAAGCAGGGAGGGATGAAAGGTGTGCCAGCTGGGGTCGAGGTGCGCGCCCTACTGAATAAAGCAGAAACCCCCTCACGGATCGAGTACGGACGCTGGATTGCGGAAAGGACGATCGAGTCGGGATCGGTCTCAGCTTGCGTGCTCGCTGCATTAACCCAGGAACCCCCAGTTTTCGAGGCGGTAGTTCCTTTAGCCGGTATTGTGCTTGCTGCAGGCGGCTCACTCCGACTCGAGCAGCCAAAACAACTAATACCCTGGAAGGGAAAACCCCTTGTTTGGTATGCGGTTCAGGCGGCATTGAGGGCTGGATGTTCACCCGTTGTCGTGGTGATCGGTGCGCATGGAGGTCTAGTCCGAGAAGCATTAGCGGGGGAGCCTGTTGCTTTTGTAGAGAACCCCGATTGGGAGATTGGCCAGAGTGCGTCTGTGAAAGCCGGTCTACGTGCCGTGGAGAAGGAAGTTGAAGCCGTGGTCATGTTCCTATCCGACATGCCTTTGGTGGATGCTGAACTGGTGAAATCTTTGGTCCAAGCGCACCGTGAGACACTGTCTCCGTTAGTCGCCCCTCGGGCCGGAGGCAGGCGTGGGAATCCCGTTCTCTTCGATCTTGTCACCTTCTCCGCCTTGCACGAAATCGTAGGCGATCAAGGGGGACGTGTGCTCTTCGACCATTTTCCGGTGGAATGGGTTTCATGGGATGAATCGGTCTTGCTCGACATTGATACGCAAAGTGATCTCGATGCGTTGAGAGGTGAGGGATGATCGCTGCCGTTCTTCTTGCTGCGGGGGAATCGAAACGGATGGGAGCGCCGAAAATGTCGCTTCCGTGGGTTCGCGATCGTAGCGTGATCGCGGAAATGGTCGAAATTTTTCGTGAGGGGGGCGCGTCGCCCATCATCGTCGTGACTGGCGGTGATCGACAAGTCGTTGAGGATTCGCTAGCAGGAGCAGACGTTCACATCGTTCATAACCCTAATTTCGCGCGTGGGGAGATGTTGAGTTCAGTAAAGAGCGGCTTGATCGCTGTACAAGAATTTTCCGTTGACGCAGTCATGGTTTGCCCAGGCGATTTGCCCCTTCTTCTCGCTGACACAGTGTGTGCTCTGATCGAAAGGTGGCAGCGCGATCCTCAAGCCATCCTCGTTCCGAGCTACCAAGATCGCCGAGGGCACCCGGTTGTGCTGGCCAAGGAGGTTTGGCCAAGCATTCTCGCCTTGGGGGAAGACCAGACATTGCGAGAGTATCTTAAGAAAAACGAGACATCGATCGCTTATTTGGTGGTGGAGGATCCTGGGATACGTGTGGATATTGACACGCCTAAGGAATACCGCAACGCTCTTAGAGATGCGGAGTAATCACATCAAGCAAGTTTGATGGTTGCATTCGACACATTTTGGTTTTGCGTTGATGCTAGCGAAATAGGATGACTGCCAGGGACCATCCTCACGAGAAATCAGAGGTTGATCTTGTTGAGTCCTTTGGGGCGGTGCGCTATACTTTGGGGAGGGACCTATCTTAGGGGATTAGCACATTATGGCGCGTCCGAAAATTCTCATTGTTGACGACGACACAACCATCGCTGGGATGTTTGGAGTCTTGTTGGAAGGAGAGGGTTTTCAGACTGTCATCGTTCACGGAACCAGCAGCGCGATTAATATCATTCGCCGGGAGAAACCGGATCTCGTGTTGTTGGACGTGATGGTGCCCGGCGTTTCCGGACTCGAGTTGTGTAGCTATATCCGGCGTGAACCGGATTTGAAGGATTTACCGGTCATCATGGTTTCAGCGCGCCATAGTCCTGAGGACGTCCAGCGAGGTCTTGATTCTGGAGCCACGATTTACCTAATAAAGCCTGTATCTAGGAAAGATCTCATGGACGGCATCAACCAAGCCTTGAGAAAAGGTATGGAGCCGGCTGCGCGTTGACCTGTGATGTGCAAGGGTGCTATAATCCACACATGTACGCCCAACAAGAAGTTACGAAGCGAGCGAATAATTCCAATCCCGATGATGACTTTTCTCGGGTGGTGGAATCTTACAGCTCCTAATCGCACCACGGCTGGCTTATCTCGCCGCCCGATGCCCTTCCGATCGGGCGGCGAAGTGTTTATCCAAGAGGTGGCATGATGTATCGGACACACACCTGCGGTGAATTACGACCAGAACATACTGACCAACGTGTCACATTGGCCGGGTGGGTCAACAGACGTCGTGATCACGGTGGCGTGGCCTTTCTCGACCTGCGCGATCGCTCGGGCGTCGTGCAAGTCGTGGCTAATCCGGAGACGTCGCCTTCCTCTCATGAGGCGGCAGAGGCTGTGCGCAGTGAATGGGTGGTTCAGGTAGAAGGTGTTGTTCGCCAGCGACCCAAGGGAATGGTGAATCCCTCATTAGCAACCGGGGAAATCGAGGTCGTAGCGGATCGCGTAACTGTCCTCAACCCTGCACAAACGCCACCATTTTTGATCAATGAGGAGAGTGAGGTCGATGAGACCGTGCGCCTGAAATACCGCTACCTCGATCTTCGTCGAGCTCGCATGCAACGCAATCTCCAGCTTCGCCATCGTGTTGTGAAGTACATAAGAGATTTCCTGGATGAGCGCGGTTTCTGGGAGGTTGAGACGCCCATTCTGTTCAAAACAACGCCAGAAGGGGCACGGGATTATCTGGTCCCTTCACGCGTTCACCCTGGCGAGTTCTATGCGCTACCTCAATCCCCTCAACAACTCAAGCAACTTCTGATGGTAGCCGGCGTGGAACGCTATTTCCAAATCGCACGTTGTTTCCGGGACGAGGATCAGCGCGGGGATCGTCAACCCGAATTCACCCAACTCGATCTCGAAATGTCCTTCGTTGATCGGGAGGACGTCATGGCGATTACGGAAGAACTGTTTACAACGTTGGTCACTTCATTGTTTCCCCAAAAGCGTATTCTCGCAACACCATGGCCGCGATTAACTTACAGGGAGGCACTCGAGCGCTTCGGGAGAGATGATCCGGATATCCGCTTTAAGTTGGAGTTGGAGGATATCAGTGATCTAGTAAAAGGATGTGGATTCAAGGTCTTTGAGCAAGCTATATCATCGGGGGGAGAGGTTCGGGGTTTGAATGCCAAGGGCTGTGGAGGATTCAGTCGACGGGAAATCGACGAGCTCTCAGAATATATCGAACCTTTCGGGGCAAAAGGATTGGCTTATCTGGCCGTACTCGAGAATGGGGAAACCCGTTCCTCCTTCACGAAATTTCTCTCTTCAGAGATTCAGAAAGCCATCATGGATCGTTTAGAAGCCGAGCCGGGTGATTTATTACTTTTCGTTGCGGACCGTCCTGCGGTTGTGTTCGAGTCCTTAAGCCGTTTAAGAGTCCACTTAGCCGATCGCATGGGAATGCTTGATCCCGAAATTTTGGCTTTCTGTTGGGTGATCGACTTTCCATTCGTCACATGGAACGAGGAGGAGCACAGATGGGATCCCAGCCATCACCTCTTCACTGCTCCGATGACCGAGGACATCCCTCTATTGGATGAGGATCCCGGTGGAGCTCGTGGTCAGCAATACGACATGGTACTCAACGGTTTGGAGGTTGGAGGCGGAAGTATCCGCATTCACGACCGAGATCTCCAAGAGAAGGTGTTCGCGCTGATCGGTCTTACACCTGAGGTGGCGAATGCGCGTTTCGGACACCTGTTAGAGGCTTTCGAATATGGGACACCTCCGCATGGAGGCATTGCACCGGGGATCGATCGACTGTGTCGGATATTCGCTGGAGAGCCGCACATCCGTGACGTAATCGCCTTCCCGAAGAATCAAGCGGCTCGCGACGTGATGGCCAGTGCGCCTTCCCCCGCGGAACCAGATCAACTGGAGGAGCTACACATACGTCTTCTTCAGGATATTCATGATCAGGGAGACATGGACAAGGCTGTGTGATCGTGGTATATATTTCAATGCCCTGCTGTGTACGTGATGCTGCTAGAGGTTTTGAGCCAACACTTTAAGAATGGAGTCCTTCCTCCGTTGGGGGACGCGATAGGCTAGAGCCAAGGCGGAGCCCACGGGTAGAACTCCACCTGCGAAAGCAGGTTCAAAACAACGCCGCACACGACATGGCGGGGTGATTTATTCTGCGATGGAGATCCTCCATCGCTGTTTTTCTTGGGCCGCAGCGCGTGGAATCTGGCACCGTCGGACAATTTTTCCCATTAAAATTCAATTTCCTTGCACTTCGCTTTAATCTCAGGTAGACTCTTCTTATCCGAATTATTAATGAGGTGCAAATGGCCGGCGAGCGTGAGAAAGCGCTAGAAGCGGCCGTAAGTGAAATCAAGAAGCGGTATGGTGATGGTGCGGTGATGCGCCTAGGGGAGGCGTCACATTTGATGGTGGAGACGGTGCCTACGGGTTCCCTAGCGCTGGATCTCGCGCTGGGCGTAGGAGGCATCCCTCGTGGTCGCGTCACCGAGATCTACGGTCCCGAAGCCTCCGGTAAAACCACTTTGTGCCAGCATATCGTAGCGGAAGCGCAGCAGAATGGGGGCGTGTGTGCCTTCGTCGATATGGAGCACGCACTGGATCCGTCCTACGCCGCGCGTTGCGGT
>JABAOF010000738.1_pt5 | contig 49628 bp, 44 predicted proteins | sample 7062171 | NCBI WGS metagenome assembly JABAOF01 (sample SAMN14538628, study PRJNA623070) | marine sediment metagenome | biome: marine biome [ENVO:00000428]; feature: marine pelagic biome [ENVO:01000023]; material: deep marine sediment [ENVO:00002113] | place: India: Gulf of Khambhat ... | reverse complement strand
TATACTCCCCTGTTTGAGACAGAAGTTTCGCCAGCTGCAGATGGATGGTGGCGGAGAACGGCTGAAGGGAGGCCAGCTTTCTCCAGTAGTGAATCGCCGTATCTACGTCTTGCTTCTGTTGCCACAATACGCCCAGATACCACAGAGAGTTGAGATCGGTGGAATCCAGCTCAATCGCCTTGGAATATGCTTCAATCGCGCTGTCAGGTTGTGCCAAGGCCCGGTAACATTCTCCCAGCAGATGGTAGGTTCTGGCATCCTTGGGCTGGATCTCGGAAGCCTCCTTTTTGGCCGACTCCACGTCTTTCATGGTAAGATAGGCGCGAGCCAGTGCGTATCTTATTTCCGCGACGTCAGGTTGGAGGTCTTTAGCTTTCTTGTACTCCTCGATAGCGGAGCGGTAATCGCGGGACAGCTCGTACAAATCCCCATTCACGAAGTGCTCAAAGGCTCGCGGATCCATCTGGTCTTTGAGCCCTTCGTTTTGCTCGGCTGATTCACCACAGAGTGGATGCAATAACAAACAAAGCAGCAGGCACATACAGGATCGCAGAGTCAGCTTTCCTGCTACAGGTATGGAGAATCTTCCCCCTGAACGCTTCATCTTACGCAATTTATCCTTCCACTCCTAAAAGACAAGGAAAAATGTGCATCGTCGCCTCTCCGGTTCAACATAATCCTGAGCAGCACCACTTCCGCAGTGATGAAGCCTGAACGCGCCCAGCAAGAATTCTCTTGACACATCCATTTATACATGTTAGTTTTTCCGAAAGTTTGCGCTGACGAAAAATGTTGCTTTTTTGCCATGAGCTTATCCTGTTGTCACTATCCTTTCCACCGTAGTGATCCACGCAGGCCAACCCGTTTAAGTCGAGGAGGTGAAGGTTGGAGAATCAAAGGGGAAACAATTCAAGATCAAGTAACGAATTTGAACCTTACGTCGGGCCGACCCAGAAGATGGCAGAGATCACCTTGCAGGCGGTGGTTTTGGGGATCATCCTTTCCGTTGTTTTTGGCGTGGCCAATGCATATCTGGGTCTGAAAGTGGGCATGACCGTATCGGCCTCCATTCCCGCTGCGGTCATATCCATGGCCATACTTCGCGGCTTATTCCAGAGAGGAACGGTTCTGGAAAACAACATAGTCCAGACTCTGGGATCCACGGGGGAGTCTTTGGCTGCAGGAGTGATCTTCACCATTCCCGCCTTTCTCATATGGAACCAGACCATTCCGGGTTTCTCCCACCAGATCTCCAACCTGGACATCGTATTTCTTTCGCTTCTGGGAGGAGCTCTGGGGATACTGTTAATGATTCCCCTGCGAAGATACCTGGTGGAGCGTGAGCATGGCAAGCTGAGATTTCCTGAAGGGACCGCCTGTGCTGAGATCATCAAGGCGGGTGACGAAGGCGGAGGCAAGGCGAAAACCGTGTTTGCCGGTTTGGGTCTGTCAGCTTTGTACAAGATCTTGATGGGGGGATTCAGGTTATGGCCGGAGATACCGAACACCGACTTGAAGTTTTTCAAAGGAGCCAACGTGGGCATAGACGCCACCCCGGCTCTTCTGGGGGTGGGATATATCATCGGTCCCAGAATATCCGCTTTGATGCTGGGAGGAGCAGTATTAGGCTATCTGGGAATCGCTCCGCTAATTGCCTATATTGGCGCGTATATCCCGAATATAGTGCCTCCGGCAGATAAACTCATCTCCGAGATGACCCCGGGAGAGATAAGAAGCAATTACATAAAATACCTCGGAGTCGGAGCGGTGGCTTTGGGCGGATTTGTGAGCTTGGTCAAATCGCTTCCGGTGATCTTTCATTCGTTCGCGGTGGGCGCCAAACAGATTCTGGGAAGGAGAACGGCAGAGGAGATAGCAAAGTCCCGCTTGAGAACGGAGCAAGAGCTGCCCATGAAAACAGTCATTATCGGATCGCTTCTGGTGATTCTTCTGATATGGCTATATCCGGGCACGGAGCTTCATCTTATAGGAGCAGCTCTGGTGGTCATCTTCGGCTTTTTCTTCGTGGTGGTGGCAGCTAGGATAGTGGGAATCGTGGGAAGTTCATCTTCCCCAGTGTCCGGGATGACCATCGCCACACTTCTGGTCACCAGCGTGATCTTGCTGTCTTTCGGGATATCCGGCTTCAGAGGAATGGTCACGGTGATGTCCATAGGAACAGTGGTCTGCATTGCGGTCTGCCTGTCGGGTGACATTGCTCAAGATCTAAAGACCGGCTATCTTTTGGGAGCAACCCCCCGACAGCAACAGCTGATGGAATTTGTGGGGCTCTTTTTTCCTGCGCTAGCCATGGGCTTCACCGTGTTTTTATTAAGCAGCGCATTTGGATTTGTAAAGGATGCCACCCACCCCTCACCGCTTCTGGCTCCTCAGGCCAACGTGATGTCGGTGATCGTGCAGGGAGTGATGACTGGAAACCTCCCCTGGATTCCCATAATCGTGGGATGTATGTTAGCGGCTGCAATTGAGTTGGTGGGCATATCCTCACTACCCTTTGCCATCGGTCTCTACCTTCCCCTGAATCTCTCCACTCCCATTATGGCAGGAGGATTGATAGCTCTCATAGTGAGAAAGATATCAAAGGGGGATGTGGCCAAGAGAAGGGAGGAACGGGGAATATTGTTCGGTTCGGGATTGGTGGCGGGTGACGCACTGTTGGGCGTGATCATCGCCTTCATAATTGCATTTTCATCCAGCTACCGAGCGTTTTATGAAGCTCATGAGGAACTGTCCCTTACTGCCGCTTACGGTCCCTGGGTTTCTTTGGTGGCTTTCGCCGGGATCTCCTATATGCTTTACCGCTCCACCCGAATGAAGGGAGCCAGCACCTGAAAAAGTGGAGTCTTTTGCCGGCGGAGAAATCATCTTGACTGATAGAGCAGGTTTGCCTGGGGTTTCAAAATATCAATAGCTTTTTTCGCGTACTAATTTTCCAGGACTGATTTCTTTGAACATTCGGGTTAAGGTCAGGAGGAGAGATGGATAAATTAATAAAGGCAGCGCGAGTGGCGATGAGCAATTGCATGGCGTTGAAGAAGGGCGAGTCTGTTTTGGTGATTACGGACGACCCGGAAAGAAAAATCGGTTATGCCTTATGGGAAGCGGCAAAAGAGTTCGCCTCAGAGGCGATGCTTCTGGAGATTCTGCCGCGCTCCAGCAATGGGGAGGAGCCGCCGGAGATGGTGGCGAAATTCATGAGAAAGTTCGACGTTCTGATGATTCCCACCAGCAAGTCCATGTCTCACACCAAAGCCAGAAGAGAAGCGTGCGAAGCCGGCGTTCGATGCGCCACCCTTCCGGGAATCCTGGAAGATACCATGCAGAGGACCTTGAACGCTGACTACAACGAAATCGCAAAACGAAGCGTCAAGCTGGCGGAAGTCGTCAGTGCAGGTAAAACAGCCAGGGTTACCACGCCAGCGGGTACGGACATCACCATGAGCATAGAGGGAAGAGAATGTCATGCCGATACCGGGCTTGTGCATAATCCCGGTGACTTCTCTAACTTGCCCGCAGGAGAGGCTTACATCGCTCCGGTGGAGGGTACTGCGGACGGAATCATTGTGGTGGATGGGGCCATGGTGGGAAAAGTAAAAAGGCCCGTCCGGATCGTGGTGAAGGATGGTTATGCCACGCAGATTACCGGCGATAAATCCGCCGAGGAATTGGAGGAAATCCTGGAGCCTTTCGGGCAGCCAGGCAGAAATGTTGCCGAGTTGGGTATCGGAACCAATGACAAAGCCAAAATAGTGGGAAGCGTTCTGGAAGATGAAAAAGTCATGGGAACCGTCCATATGGCGCTGGGAGACAACAAATCCATGGGGGGAAATGTCTCGGTCCAGAGTCACCTGGACGGAATCCTTCTAAGGCCAACTTTGTGGATCGATGATAGGATCATAATGGAGAATGGCCAACTAAAGATATAACCGAGATCCGGGTTCTTGCGAGCGAATCAGCTTGGATGCTTCGGCTATGGGACATGAGATTCCGTGTCTGGGAGAGGAGAGGAAAGCCAGACGGCAGCAACGTCTTCCAACGCACTCTGGCGCGGATACGTAGCAAGTACAGCGTCGAAAACCAAGGGTGACCATGAAGAGAATATTATTGATAGCCACAGCGCTTCTGGCTCTTTTCTTTCTGCTTGAATGCAGCGAAAAAAAGAACGACGACATTGATCGGGAGGATCCCGGGTACTTCTTTCCCATCAACCTGAAGTACAAGTGGACCTACGTGCTGCTAAATAGTCAATGTGAAGTCGGTACGGACAGCTTTTCGGTAAGCGTGGTGCAAAAAAAAACCAGACCGGAAGGATCTGGTTGGGATCTGGTTTCGTCAGGCGGGGGGACCACCTTTGTTTATCGAAAGGGAGACACAATATTCACCACAGACATAGGTTCCACCCCGTATGCGTCTAAGGTTTTGGTCGGCCCTGTTAGGGGAGGTACGTTCTGGAAAGACCTGCGAGGTCACGAATACAGCATTTTGGGCCTGGAGGATGTTCCCTCAGAGGCAGCCGGGGGAGTCTATAGGGGGTGCGCGAAGATCAAAAGAACAACCCCGGGGGAGACAGATGTTACCTATTTCTGGTGGGCACCTCAGATCGGGAAGGTCAAACGAACCCGCAAAGACCAATCCGGGAGGTGCATTTCCGGAGAAGAACTAAGGCGCCTGGATAAATCTCCGGACTTCCCATAGGCGACGGGGTAGACACAATTGGCTTCAGTACTTCTTCCTTCTTTCCACAAAATAGTTGGAACCGGGCAGCGTCTTGGTGTAGCTTTTTAGGTCCGCGATCATGCGAGAGATTTCACCCAGGTGTCTGAACATTCTCTTCTGGTTCACGATCACCGCTATAGATAAAGTCATTATGGGGAATTTCTCCTTTTTCCCCCTGCGATTTTTGGTCACAATGTAGCCCCGCAGGACATCCTCTTTCTTGTAGCCGCGGATTATCATCCGGTCAAAGATCTTGAGGATTTCATTGCAGATTGGCTGTACCTTCTCCGGCGGAATTATAAAGACGAAGTCATCCCCTCCGATGTGCCCCACGAAGCCGTCTCTGGTGGACCGGTAGACTACGTCCCGGATGATCTCGGAAGTCATTTTTATCAGACTATCGCCATAATGGTAGCCGTAGTAGTCATTGTAGGCTTTGAAATTGTCCAGATCCGCATAACAGGCCGCGAATTTCTGCCTTTTATTAATCCTCCTGCTTATCTCCCGCTCGATGATGCTGGTTCCCGGAAGTCGGGTGGTAGGATTGACCCCCAGATCTCTGCTGCTGCGGGAAATGATCATCTTCAATTTCGCGGAGAAGAGCCCTTCGTCCCATTGGGAGAAAAAGAACTCGTCCGCCCCGAAGCCAAACCCGGCAAAAACAGCGTTCAAGACGGGACGCGGATGATACAGTACCAGTGGAGCTAAAGACAGGATGGGATGTTTTTTCACGCGCTTGGCCAGATTAAGTTCGTCGGTAAATGAGCCCTTACCGGCTATGACCAGCAGATCGAGAATGTGTTTCTGGATCAAGCCTTCCAGTTGGGTGAATTCAGAGAAGGGAAGAAACTTCACCTTCCTCTTCAAAGCTTTGCTCAGCTTGTCTTTGACCCTCACGCCGTTCTGGTAGATTGCGCAATTGAACATAGGGATCTTCTTTATCCTCTCATTTTCAGGCGGCGAGGATAGGGTTTGGGTTACGACAACGCGAACCTGACCGAACTCGCAGAGTTCCCCCTTCTTGCCGGAGTCCTGTAATAGATCAGGGAAAAGCCTTAGATACCTGAGCCTTCTTCTTACTCAGCAGAGTGTCAAAATCAAAGTCCATCACGCGCCCGAAGAGGTTGGAAGCAAGCAGCCTATCAAATCTTCATCTTTGACCTCGGGTGATGGTCTCTGTGTTCCTGCTTCAGATATTCTCTGTCCAGATGTGTATATATCTGCGTAGTAGATATATCGGCATGTCCAAGCATCTCCTGAACCGCACGCAGGTCTGCTCCGCCTTCCAACAGATGGGTGGCAAATGAGTGCCTTATGGTGTGCGGGCTCACTTTCTTCCTTATCCCCGCCAAGATCACGTACTTTCTCAGTATTTTCCACAACCCCATTCGGGAAAAGGGCTTCCCTCTACTGTTCAAAAACAGGACATCTTCCGAATACTCTTTTGCTAAACTCGGCCGAACCTCGCCCAGGTATCTTGACGTGGCCTTGATGGCTGCCTTTCCGATAGGTACGATTCTTTCCTTTTGTCCTTTTCCGAACACTCTGACGAGCCCCACTTCAGACAACAGGTCTTTTCTCTTTATCTTGATTAGCTCGGAGATCCTGACTCCTGTGGCGTACAGGAACTCAAGAATCGCCCCGTCACGGATGCTCAGAGGACTATCCCCTTTGGCCCGATTCAACAATTCCTCGGCTTGATCAATGGTCAATACCGTGGGCAGCTTTCGCCACTGCTTTGGGGACTCCAGACCACCAGCCGGATCTGAATCCGAGCAGCCCTCCATTACCAGAAACTTGTGGAACCTTCTGATGGAAGATAAATTCCGTGCGATGCTACTCGCGGCGAGTCCCTTTCTCCGGCGAAAGCCGATGAAGCCGGCAATATGCTCCTCAGTGATTCTGTCCACCCGGCTGATATTCCTTTGGTGAAGGAATTTGATATATCTCACCAGATCTCTTCTGTACGACTCAATGCTGTTCCTGGAGAGACCCACTTCCATGGACAGATGGTTCAAAAACCGGTCGAGGATTTTGTTCATCAAATGAACCTACGCAAAATAGACGCACCTGGTGAATTGTAGCGGAGACCTTTAGGTCTCCAATCAGATGGAAAGCTGAAGCTTTCCGCTACATGATTATTGCATTTGACCAACTGGCAAAGTCGGCCTCATCATTTACTACACAAGTGCGGGATAGTCTAAGTCAAAACGTGCCTTATAATATAAACGGGTTCCGATGAATCCTATGGTCAAGATGGCAAAGTACCAGGGATAGAAAATGCCAGCGGCAATCGACAAAAACAATATCGACAACTTCGTGGAAAGAGCGATGCGTCTCTCTTGTCTGCCAAACGCAGCAGAGGCGAAGAGGGGAAAAGACAAGGACGAAGCCACCAAGAAAGGAATATCCCTCACCAGAGCTGACGCCGTTATGGCCACCGCCACCAAGATCACCGAAAGAATCGTCACTCTTTGGCGACCCCATTTGACCGACAATGTAATCTTTCCTACCTGCCTGTCTCCCTCAGTATCTGGTACGGTAGTATTTAGATAGATGGCTGCCACAGCAAACATGTAGGGCAGGGAAAACAGAAGAGACTCCGCTGATAGAGGACGGTTCACGCTCCAACCAATGAGGAAAGCGAGGTTTCCGTGGGCCAAAGCGTTTAACAGTAAGCCACCCAGAGGCCTGTTCTTGAAGCTCACAGGTGGAGCGGAGTAGACAAATCCTAAGACCATTCCCAGAATGAAAAGAAGACCTAATCTAAGTGAGATCAGAAAGGCGGGGACGATGCCTGTCAAATTAAGAAGTACTGTCTCAAATATCGCGCTTTTCGCGGAAATGTATCCTTTTGCCAGGAAGAAAAGCTTCTGGTTCAGCCTGTCCGACTCGATGTCGAAAATCTGATTTAGGACATAAACTCCTCCGACCAAGAAGGTGACCAAAAGAATAGCCAACCCGGCCAGGTTGCTTTCGCCCGATATTTCTGAACTCCGATAATGTCCCAGAAGCAGAATGGTCCAGACCGGCGGCATCAACACCGGCCTGATAAGGAAAACGTAATCAAGATATTTCAACATCCTTATACCTGAGGAAAACCCAGAGCGTCATCTGCTCAATTGGTTAAATCCGTTAACCCGCCTACCTGTACACCACAAACTTCAGATAGTAGTAAACCACCGGAGAAACAAACAATAAGCTGTCGAATCGATCCAGAATCCCTCCATGTCCGGGAATTATGTGCGAGATGTCTTTGATTTTGGCGTCCCTTTTGAAAAGGGATTCGGTTAGATCGCCCACCTGCCCGATTAGACCGACAAAAGCGGCGACCACCAACAGATGATTAAGTCCACCTGATTTGAAGAAAACATAATAGCAGAAGAACGCTGCTATAGCTGCGCCCAGAAGGCCGCCGAAAAACCCTTCCACGGTCTTTTTGGGGCTTACGTTAGGCGAGAGCCTGTGCTTCCCCAGAGGGGCTCCCACGAAGTAGGCAAAAGTATCGCAAGACCAGATACAGAGCAGAAGATAAATGATCCACAAACCACCAGCCTTATAGTCCACTCCCAGTTTCTGCGGCAGTTCACGGAGGAGTATGACGAAGCTGAAAAGACCAGCCACATAGAAGAGGGCGAAAAGTGAGGTTGACAAATCTGCGGTCGTCCCCTGCGTTCTTCCTTTAAGTATGAAAGCAAAAGCAGTCAGATAGAGTACTCCAAGCAAAAAGAAGAGAAAAGCTGTCTCCCCCCAGAAATATGCCGAAATGCCAAAAACAAGCCCGAGAAGTATCACAATCCACTTCGGAATGCGGAAGCCCTTAAGCTTGGCCAGATAAAGGAACTCCCACAGGCTTAAGGCGATGAGAATTTCAACCAGGACTAAGAATGGGATCTTGCCGAGAAGGGTGATCAAGATTATGATGGGGCCGAAGATAAACGCGATCACCACTCTGGTTAGAAGATTGCTTTTCATTGCTGCTTATTATAACGAGAGAATCGCTAAATGGCAAGTAAATCAAGAAGGGAACTGCAATGTCTGCTACTTCAGACTACAACTGAGAAAACTGCAGGAGGACGAACGAAAAGTCTTATATCTGGAACCGCCACACGGCAACCAGTCTCAGGTCTCCATCTTTCATCTTCAATTTGATTCCAGCCCGTTTCTCCTGACGTAGATATTTGTTTTGTCTTACAACAACGATGGGGCTGTCCACGAGGTCGTAGACCCAGGAACCTGCGAACAAGACAAGCCCCATGTATCCCATCGCGTCTGTGTCATTCTGATGAGATGATCCCTGAAATGCCGACAAAGACCCGAAATAGAGAAGTAGCGCCCCTGCTGCTTCGAACCCCAACAGCGCGGAACCAATTCCTGCCTTGCCCGCATAAAAATGTCCGGATCCGTGTACCAGAACGCCCGGAAAGAACGAGTAAAACACGGCCATATAAGGGCTTTTGAGCTTAAGCGAATTCAGGATCTCCACCTCAGTTGAATCCTTTAGTTGCTGGGCAAACATAAAGTCTAAACGCTAGACTGCCGGTGGCTCTGTGATGGTTGGATTTGAAACATAAATATAAGCGCTACTTGATGATGCATAAGTGTTAGCGTATAAGAGACAGATCAGAAGCGCAGTTACTGCGATTGACCTTCCGGCGATCTCCATAAGCGAATTACATTCTTGTGGCGTTATCGTTTTTGTTGGTACTACCATAGCAAAACAAAAATAGCTGAAGACAAGAATTTTAACAGAGATTGCTAAAAACTGTGTCTAATCACTAACTTCGCAGTTCTATTGTGCATTTGGATATTGAGGTTGGTCCGGCTCTTCGCAAGTAACCGGTTCTCCTTCTCTACGATCAAAGGACTTTTAATCATGTCGTAGATCCAAGTCCCTACAAATAAGCCGCCAGCAAAAATGCTGACTATTTCCGCTTCGCCATTTGAGCTTGATCCGTCTGTTGATTCGCCGATGCCAACACCAATAGCGTATGTAAGCAGACACAAGCTTAAGACTTCTCCACCAACCAGTATCCAGCCGGTGGTCGTTTCTCCGGCGTAAAAATGCCCCGAACCGTGAATGATGACCCCTGGAATCACTGCATAAAAAAGAGCCATACTTGGCTCCTTCAGTTTTATGGAATCCACGCTCCCCACTTCAATCGAATCCTCCATTTGTTGGGTAAAGAAAAAGTCTGAATACCTTTCTGGTCGTAAGTTTATCGAGCCGCTTTTAGAAACATAGCTTTGCAGGTGGCCGGTTGAAGGGGCGGCTTTTGCGGTTAACGCAAACGCTAAGAACGTCGTTAGACCAATTCCACAAATGCGGACCATCACTGTTTCGGATACTCCCATTTCAAGCCTCGGTTTTTTCGGGATTCTATGGTAAACTCAACAGCCTAATTATAGGCCGATTTTCCGTTCCTGTCAACCCTAGATTTTTTTTCAAGCTTTTCCCCGGTTTTGCCAGTTGTGGCGTAGCTCTTTTGTGCGAGGAGAGCTTACTGAATACCACGGGCTTTTATAATCAAGCAAGGAAATGAAAGCACCACAAGAGTGGACGGCTTAGGCGACACTTGGGGTCGACGTCTTATGCGGTATTGAATCTCCGGTCACGCAATAGCGGGCAGGAACGAGAAGGTATTCTTGTTATAAAAGAAGGAAAGGTATTGTAGTTTGCTGCTCATTGGCTCGTCACAGCTTCACCATTCACCTAGGACTACACTCTCCCGAATCTTCTTTCACGGTTTTGATAGTCCCAGATGGCCTCGTAGAAGTCCTTGGCGGTGAAATTGGGCCAGAGAACGTCGGTGACGTAAAGCTCGGTGTAGGAGGTTTGCCACAGAAGGAAATTGGATATGCGCATCTCGCCCGAGGTGCGAATCAGCAGGTCCGGATCAGGAAGACCATAGGTATAAAGGTAATGAGAGAAAATCTCCTCATCTAACTTCTCCGGATCCAACTTTCCTTTTTTAGCATCTTTTGAGATCTGTTTCACCGCATCCAGAATCTCGGTTCTGCCCCCGTAATTTAAGGCCAGATTCAGAACCAAACCGGTATTGTCCTTGGTTCTCTCCATGGCTTGGTGCAAGATTTCCCTTCTTCGTGGCGAGAGCTCCTCAATCCTTCCGGTGGTGATCAGCTTCACATTGTTTTGGTCAAGCTCATTGATCTCCCTTTTGGTGGTCTCGTAGAGGAGCTTCATTATGGCGGAGACTTCGCTTTTGGGTCTTTTCCAGTTTTCCTGGGAAAAGGTGAAGAGGGTGAGAATGGATATTCCCAAATCGCCGGCGGCTCTTACCACCTTCTTAACTGCCTTCACTCCTGCCCTGTGTCCGGCAGTTCGGGGAAGTCCTCTCCTTTTGGCCCATCTTCCGTTGCCATCCATGATGATGGCTATGTGTGCCGGCAGATTCCCCTTTTTCAAGATCTTTTCCTTGAGACTGGCGACAACTTTCGACAACTTACATCACCTGCAAAACCCAGAAATCATGACAAGCAGGAGAAATGCAGCTCACAAGTTAGATCTCCATAATCTCCTGCTCTTTTTTTTCCAGCATCTCTTCTATTTTCTCTATGTGGTCGTCGGTGATCTCTTGTACCCGTTCCTGCCCTTTGCGGGATTGGTCTTCCGAGATATCTTTTTCTTTTTCTGCGTTTTTGAAGGCATCGTTGGAGTCACGCCTGATGTTTCTTATGGCTACCTTTCCTTCCTCCGCTACCTTTTTGACCACCTTGACCAGATCCTTCCGCCGCTCTTCGGTTAACGGAGGTATGGGCAGCCTGACTACGTTAGGATCACTTTGGGGATTAAGCCCCAGATCCGATTTTTGAATGGCTTTCACGATTTCCGGAATTAGTTTCTTCTCCCAGGGCTGAATCACCAGAAGCCGGGCATCGGGGACGGCTATATTGGCCACCTGTGACAACGGCGTCATGGTACCGTAATAATCTACCTTGATTCCATCCAGAAGGGAAGGCGTGGCTTTGCCCGTACGAATCGAGGCAAACTCCTTTCTCATTGCCTCCAGGGCCTTTCCCATCCTTTCCTCGGTATCAGCATAGATCTTGTTTGTTACCATATCCTCCTGCCTTCTGTTTATTTGTATTAATCTTTAACTGTCTGACTCCGTGCTTCCCCTAAACGACAAACCCGGAACTCTGGCTGTTGAGCCAGAGTATTAGCCTTTCATCCCCTCACTTTGGACCCGATCTTCTCTCCAGAGAGAATCTTTTTCAGGTTTCCTGGCTCCTTGAGATTGAACACAATGATGGGAAGCTTATTCTCCATGCACAGCGAAATCGCCGTTAGATCCATTACCTTCAGTCTTCTGTTCAGAACGTCCGTATAAGAAAGCGAGTCAAACATCTTTGCGGACGGGTTCTTGACCGGGTCGTCATCGTAGACTCCGTTCACCTTGGTTCCTTTCATGAGCACATCTGCCTCTATCTCGATAGCCCTGAGGGCGGCGGAGGTGTCGGTGGTGAAATAGGGGTTTCCGGTCCCGCCCGCCAGGATGACCACCTTTCCATCCTTCAAGTGTCTAAGAGCCTCCCTTTTTACATACGGCTCTGTCAATGTGTCTATGTGAACGGCGCTCATCACCCGGCTGGAGAGCCCCAGGCCTTCCAGGTTGTCCTGAAGAGCCAGGGCGTTTATGATGGTCGCAAGCATACCCATGTGGTCGGCGGAGACGCGATCGACCACGCCCAACTTCGATAGTTGACCGCGGACGATGTTTCCCCCGCCAACCACCACGGCCAACTCCACCCCCAAGTATTTTGCGGATTCGATTTCCTTGGATACGGAGGTGATCGCCTCGGGATTTATGACATTTTCCTTATCCCCGGCCAGCGATTCTCCGGATATCTTTAGTACTATTCTCTTGTAAACGGGTATCCCCACAGTTTTTGAATCCTGACCAGCCATTTGTTTTTCTGATCACTCTGGACTCGAGATCAGCGAGCCGTCGGAGAAGTGGTCTCAGCCAAGTTCGTCTCCAAGTCTGAATCGCGCGAACCGCCCGACGGTTATATCTTCACCCAACTTTTTCTGGGTTTGTCTGATTCTCTCACTCACCGAACGATCCTGATCCTTGACAAAGGGCTGTTCCAGCAAACAGACTTCCTGGAAGTATTTTTCCAGCTTACCTTGCACGATTCTCTCGATGATCTTCTCCGGCTTGCCCTCATTTTTAGCCTGGGTCCGGTATATGTCCTTTTCTTTTTCAATTATTTCCGGCTTCAACTTGTCGCGAGTGATTACTAGTGGATTTGTGGCGGCAATCTGCATGGATATGTCCTTGGCCAGCTCTGGCTGAACTCCTCATTTTGAGCTGCTCCGTCGCTATGGCAATTCAGTTCCAGAAGCACGCCCAGCTTACTACCGGGATGAATGTAACTGTAAATGATACCATTCGAGTTTGAATCCAGCTCAAAGAGAGCGAATCTTTTTGCACTGATGTTTTCGCCCAACCTGGCTATGGTTTCGTTCACTCTCTCTTTCGTGGATTCCACAACCTGGCTGATATCGGCTGGTTGGTGCTGGACTATCCAGTCAGACATCTCTTTAGCTATGCTCTTGAAATCTTCGGTTCGTGCCACAAAATCGGTCTCACAATTAAGCTCCAGCAAAACCCCCAGTTTCCCCTGCGACCGAATGTCTGAGAAAATCAAACCCTCTTTGGCGGTCCGAGCCGATTTCTGGGTAGCCTTGGCTATGCCTTGCTCCCTTAAGTAATCTATGGCTTTTTGCATGTCGCCGTCGGACTTCTGCAAGGCCCTCTTGCAATCCATCATGCCGGCGCCGGTTTTCTCCCTTAGTTTCTTGACCTGGTCAGCAGTAATGGTCATAGAACTACTCCTCTAATAGATCCATTGTTATCTATCCATATTCATTCAGAACTTTTGCCTTTCGGTATCACCAATCGCCGTCAACCGGGAAACACCACCTCTTTTCACCTCGGGATAAGCGACCGGCAAAGAAGAGTGGCTACGCGCTGGAATCCCAAAACCTAAGCTTGGCTGAAACTTCTGCTGTAACGATTCAGTGGAAACTGAACCCAAAATTCAAATCTCACGCCGGTTCTGCTGAAGTCCCCACCTTCTCCTCGATTTCCTTCTGCTCTTCTTTTCCTTTCTGCGTCTCTAAGGCTGCCTCAGCTATCTGACGGGTTATCACCTTGATGGACTTGATGGCGTCATCATTGGCGGCAATGGGGAAGCTTATGGGGTCGGGATCGGAGTTGGTGTCGATGATTGCGGCGATGGGTATGCCCAGCTTGCTGCCCTCTGCCACCGCGATTCTCTCCTTTTTGGCGTCTACCACGTATATCATCCCGGGAAGACGATTCATCTCCTTGATTCCCCCCAGCACCTTCTCCAGCTTCATCCTCTCCTTCTCTAATCCCAGTGCTTCCTTTTTGGTGAGCTTATCATAGGTCCCGTCCTCTTTCATGCGCTCCAGATCCTTCAGCCGCTTAACGTTTCTTCTGATGGTCTGGAAGTTGGTCAACATGCCTCCCAGCCATCTTTCGGTGACGTAAAAGGCTCCACTTCTTAGGGCTTCGTCTTTGACCACCTGCTGAGCCTGTTTTTTGGTTCCCACGAAGAGAAGACTCTGGCCGCCACCCACTACCTCTTTCACCTTTTGGCAAGCTATCTGCAGGCACTGAAGAGTCTTTTGCAGATCGATGATGTAGATCCCACTTCGAGAAGTGAAAATAAACTTTTTCATTTTGGGGTTCCATCGCTTGGTCTGATGCCCGAAATGGACCCCCGCCTCCAATAGGTCTTTGATGGTGATGTCCATGAACAGTCCCTTTCCTGGTTTTTGGCCTCCACCGGCATCAATTCCCCACGCGCCGCTTGAAATTTCACAGTGGACCCGCCTGAGGATCAACCGGTGTGTGGATTCTCAACTCTTTATCTCTTGGAATACTGGAATCTTTTTCGAGCTTTTATCTGTCCGTACTTCTTCCTTTCCACCATCCGGGGATCCCTGCTGAGCAGCTCGGCCTTTTTCAGAGTTTTCTTAAACTCCTCGTTGAGCTTGACCAAGGCCCTGGCAATTCCTAATCTGATGGCCCCGGCCTGGCCGGACAAACCGCCGCCACTGGCGGAACAAACCACATCCACTTTGCCCAGCATGCCGGTAACCTCCAAAGGTCTCTCCACGAGGAGCATTAGGCTGTCCTTGGTCAGATACTGGCGCATGGGTTTTCCGTTAACCATCATCTTGCCTCCCCCCTGGGTCAACCGGATGGAAGCCACCGACGTTTTCCTTCTTCCGGTCGCTTGGTAAATGGTAGTTGCCAACTTATCCTCCTGCAGCTGAAGTTTTTGCCAAGCCCGGCTTTCAGAACTTTAACGGGTCGGGCTTTTGAGCCTGATGAGGATGCTTTTCTCCTCGATACACGAAAAGCTTCGAGAGCATTTTCCTTCCCAGCTTGTTTTTGGGCAACATTCCCCACACGGCGCGGGTAAGCAACTCCTCGGGCTTGTCTTTCAAGTACTTGGAAAACACCACCGACTTCAGTCCGCCGGGATATCCGGTGTAACGATAGTAAGTCTTGGTGTTTTGCTTCTTCCCAGAAAGAATCACTTTGTCTGCATTTGTGACTATGACGAAGTCTCCCACATCCAGATGCGGGGTAAAGTGGGGCTTACCCTTTCCCATGAGAAGACCGGCCACTCTGGTGGCCAATCTCCCGAGAATCTTTTTCTTGGCGTCAATCACAAACCACTTTCTTTCTATCTCCGAAATCTTGGGCGTATACGTCTTCATCTTCATCTCCTTTTGCAAATTCCCTAATATAACCCCAAAACACCCCCTGTCAAGCAAAAAGCTGCCGGTTTGATCGTCTTGCTGTCACCACCCTCGCGCCCCCAACCCTCACTCTACCCGCCCCTCCTGAGCCTGGTCTTCCCGCAAACTCCTCTCCATACCTCATAGGCGGTCAAAAGAAGCCGCTTCCGCTCCATACCCATTTATGCATCCCAATTCCTCAGCCCCCCACCTTCACCGTCGCGTCACGATCAAAACAAAACGTTATACGCAACCTGTGAGAGGATTTTTGATCTCGTCCACGAACAGCTGATTCCATAGCTCAAACGTCAGAAGCGCCCCCAACTGCAGGGAGAGATTCCGTTTGGCAGAAAGATGCTCCGCGACCAATCTTTTTACATAATCGGGATTGAAATAACCTCGGTTTAGAGCTCTTTCACTTAACAGAACCGAGATCACAAAGCCCCTCAGCTGGTTCCGCATCCAATTGTCATAATCGGTGTACCTGCGTTGATCAAGCCGGGAAGGGAAGACCCTGCACTTTAAGTAGTCCGTGGTCTTCCGGAATAAGACTCGGCTCAGTCCGGAGCTAACAGGGAGGCCGGTCCTCTGATAAGGAACAGAACCCAACGGTCGGAATTTCTCCTTTATCAGGCGGCGGTGAAAAAGGGCCATGGCCTTTTGCCGCGGTGGCAAAGCCGAAACGAAATCCACGAGATCGTAGTCGCAAAAAGGAACTCTGTATTCCAGCAGGTCATTATCCAGAAGAAGACCGTAGAGAAAGGATTTGACCGACTGCATTCTGAGACGGAAATCGTAGAATCTATCAAACGGCGAATGGAAAGAGGAGGTTTCCATGGATTTCGCGAATGTCTCGAAAGGTACGCCCCTTATCTGCGAATAGTATCTTCCTCGAAACAGCCTCCCCAGCTCCGCCTCGCTGAAAGGACCATTGATCCGCTGGAACAAGCTTCTAATCCAATTCCCTGAACCTGCTCGAAACAGGAGCTGTGCGTTGCTCAGAGACACAAAACCGAATAGCTCTCCGCCCATGAACCCGTTTAGCACCACGGAGGCTCGCTTTTGGATCTCCGGCACGAACTCCACGCCATGAAAATTGACGCAGTTGTTCATTCCTTCTGTCAACCAGACTCCGTGTAGGGCCCATCTCTCCAGATAGTCGGGTGAAAGCCGAAAGAAGCGGTTCTCCGCGTCGAAAGCCTCTGCGATACGATGGGCCAGCTCTCCGTCGGCGCACCCGGGTATGCCAAACGTAAAGGCGGGTATTCGATAGCCCAGCTGGGCAGCAGCTCCTAAGATGGTTCTGGAATCGAGACCTCCGCTTAACGAGAGGATCTTGGGAATGCCGTCTTTGATCTGCCTGTGGACGGCCTGTTTTATCAAAAAATGAGCCCTCTCAAGGTCGTCCTGTTTGTTGAACTTTTTATCTTCTTCCGCCAGATCCAGAGTCCAATAGGATCGCTTTTGGAGACTTCCGTTTCCAAAGGTAAGAATGGAAGCCGGACTCAAGACCTTAATTTCTTCCAACCAGGTTCTGTCTCCCATGATGAAGTTGAAGCTGAAGAACTGGGCCATTGCTTCGACATCTATCTCTCTATCCACTTCCTTAAATGCCAAGACGGATTTCATCTCGGATGCGAAGATGAAAAGGTCGTCGCGTCGAAAGTAATACAGGGGCCTTAATCCGAATCTATCGTTAGCTATGGTCAGGACCTTCCTTTTAAGATCCCATAAAGCTAACACAAAAGAGCCGTTAAGATCTTTTACAATCTGAATACCTTTCCGCTCTATCAGTCTTAAAATCAGCGAGGGATGGTCGTGTGGTTCACAGGGAAGTGGTTTCTTGATGATGCCAGTTGGTTCATCTTGGTAATCATATATTTCGCCATACATCACCAGGCACAAAGATTGGTCTTGGCTGAAGACCGGCTGAGGGTAGGGATCAATTATTCCGGGTGAGGCTCTCCCCAGAGCTGCTGGCTTTTGATGGAATTGCTGGACCTTATACCACTCTTCGTGCTTCATCAGAGAGAGCATCCCCTCGATTTTCTCTGCCAAATTGAACCTAGCTGTAAGATCAACTATTCCGGCGATTCCTGACAAAGCCAACTGCCTTATTTTTCAGTTGCCTTTTTCGAACTCTTGATGGACCCCAACGTAATGAAAAGCACCAGAACCTGACTCCGGTCAGGGTCCGGTGCTCTAAACTTGATCTCGATTTGAACGAGCAGGGAGGTTAAGAGCTTGTATCGGGAAGGTCACCCATGCTGCCTTTTCCCATCGTTTCCAACATATACTGGGCATCATCCACCAGATCGCAGTCCGGATACTTCTCAATCACCTTTCTGTAATTCTCCTCAGCTTTCTCGATGTCCTTTAGATTCTCGGAGTAAACGAAGCCGATCAGAAACTGAGCCTTATAAGCTCGTGGGCTGTGAGGATAAGTTTTCAGGATCTCCTGGTAAGTTTCTATAGCAGACTGGAAGTCCCCTTCCTCTGAGTATTCCTGAGCTGCAGTATAGAGCTTCTCCTCATAGACGAGCACCATCAAGGACTCGGCTTTGTATGCTCGCGGGCTGTCGGGATACGCCTTCAGAATCTCCTTGTACGTTTCTATGGCAGACTGAAAGTCTCCTTGTTCTGAGAAGTTTTGCGCGTCGGTGTAAAGCTCCTCCTCAGTTTTCTTTTTCTTCGAACCGGACGAACAGGAAAGGATGAAGCCCCCGACAAGCAGAAAAACCACGATAGTTGTGATGTTCTTCAATTTTCTTGAACCTCCTCTTTAGTCACATCTGCTACAAGGTAATCTGCTCACCTGAAATTTGCAAATGCTTTTTCGCATTCTTGGCTAAGCAGAAACGGTTTTCTACACGCACTACCAGCTTGCCTGGCTCACTGGAACACAATCCTCTCATCCATCACATCGATTTTGATTTTGTCTTCCGGCTTGAACTTCGCTTTGAGGATTTCATTGGCTAAAGGTTGGGTGATCAGTTTCTGAATGGTTCTTTTCAGAGGTCTGGCTCCGAAGGCAGGATCGAAGCCTGCTTTGGCCAGATATTCTCGCGCCCTATCAGTTAAACTTGCGCTCATCTCCCGCTCTGCCAATCTCCGGTTGACCTCCTTGAACTGCAAGTCTAAGATGTTCTTCATGTCCTCAAAGGATAAGGAGCGGAACACTATTATTTCATCTATACGATTCAAAAACTCAGGTCTTAGCGATTTTCTGAGAAGGCTCAAGACCTCCGATCTCATCTGATCGTAGATTTGATCCTCATTCTTTTCAGTGATCTTTTCTGACATTTCTGCTATAAGGGTCGCCCCGATGTTAGAGGTCATAATCAGGATGGTGTTTTTGAAGCTTACGGTTCTTCCCTGATTATCGGTCAGTCTTCCGTCATCCAGAACTTGGAGAAGAAGATTGAACACCTCCAGGTGTGCCTTTTCGATCTCGTCGAAGAGTACCACGGAATAGGGGCGCCTTCTGACAGCCTCGGTCAGCTGCCCTCCTTCTTCATATCCTACGTACCCCGGCGGGGCACCTATGAGACGGGAGACCGAGAATTTCTCCATGTACTCGGACATGTCAATTCTGATCATGGCGTTTTCATCACCATACAGCGACTGTGCCAGGGCTTTGGCCAGCTCGGTCTTTCCCACACCGGTGGGACCAAGGAATATGAACGACCCTATCGGTCGCCTGGGATCAGAGAGCCCCGCCCTGGCGCTTCTAACCACGTTGGCAACGATTTCCACTGCGAGATCCTGCCCCACTACCCGCTGATGAAGCTGCTCCTCCAACTTGACCAACTTCTCTGTTTCCGTCTCGGTCAATCTGGTCACAGGGATCCCGGTCCATTTAGACACCACCTCCGCGATATCATCTTCATCCACCTCTTCCTTCAACATCTTTCTGTCTTTCTGGATCTTCACCAGCAGCTGATTCTGCCCTTTAAGCTCCTTTTGGAGGTGATCTATCTCTCCGTATCGCAGCCTGGCCGCCTTCTCGTAATTTGCCTCTCTTTCCGCTTTGTCCGCTTCGATTTTGGTTTGCTCCAGTTTTTCTTTAAGCTCGCGGATACGGGTTACGATCGCCTTCTCCTTTTGCCAATGCTCTGTAAGCTGCGCCCCTTGCTTCTGCAGAGCCTTCAACTCCTCTTCAATGGGTTTAAGCCTCTCTCTGGCGTCTTTTTCCTTTTTGACCCCCTCTCTTTCTATTTCCAGCCGTCTGATCTTCTTGACCACCACATCCAGCTCCTCCGGCATACTGTCTATCTGGATTCGCAGGTCCGCGGCGGCCTCATCCACCAGGTCTATGGCTTTATCCGGAAGAAACCTGTCGGTTATGTACCTCTTCGAAAGCTTGGCCGCGGCAACAAGAGCGGAATCCTGTACCCTCACTCCGTGGTGGACCTCATACCTCTCCTTCAGTCCCCTCAAAATGGAGATCGTCTCTTCCACTGAAGGCTCCCCGATCAGCACCGGGGCGAAGCGCCTTTCTAAAGCTGCGTCCTTTTCTATGTTCTTTCTATATTCATCCAAAGTGGTTGCGCCCACACAGCGAAGCTCTCCTCGGGCTAATGCAGGCTTTAGCATATTGGAGGCGTCCATTGCGCCGCTCACTGCTCCCGCGCCCACAATGGTATGAAGTTCGTCTATAAACAGGATAATGTTCCCCCCGGCTTTTTCAATCTCCTTCAGGATAGCTTTCAGTCGTTCCTCAAACTCGCCTCTGAACTTTGATCCGGCAATCAGGGAACCCAAGTCCAGGGCAACGACCCGCCGTTCTTTCAGTGATTCGGGAATGTCCCCTTGGGCAATCTTCAGAGCCAAGCCTTCCGCAATAGCTGTTTTTCCGACACCCGGCTCTCCGATGAGAACGGGATTATTCTTGGTGCGCCGGGACAGGATCTGAATGACCCTTCGGATCTCTTCGTCTCTGCCAATGACCGGATCGAGCTTCCCCTTTCTGGCAAGCTCAGTTAAATCACGGCTATATTTTTCCAGAACCTGGTATTTTGACTCCGGTGTCTGATCTGTCACCCTCTGACTCCCTCTGATTTTGGTTAGAGCCCGGTAGATTCCATCCTTGGTCACTTTGAGGTCGGATAACATCCTCGCCGCTTTGGTGTCCTTTGCCTCTGCAATCGCAATCAGAAGATGCTCCACGCTGACGTATTCATCTTTCAGAGCCCTGGCTTCTTTTTCGGCTTGGGCTAACACGTTTCCCAGGGGAGGGGAGAGGTAAATTTGGGGAGCCTGCCCGGTGGCATACATTTTGGGCAAGAGCGAGATTTCATCTTTGAGTTTTTCCCTGAAAGAGGAAACTTCCACTCCCATCTGGCTTAATACGATTTCCGTTAAACTCTCCTCTTGCTCCAACAGAGCCAGAAGCAAATGCTCGGTCTCGATCTGAGAATTGTTGTGGCTTTGAGCCAGCTCGTGCGCGTATTGGAGTGCATCCTGCGAACGTTCCGTGAATTTTTCCAATCTAACCATTTTACCGATTTGCCTCTAACATAAGATATAGCCAGCCTCGTCATTGCGAGGAGTCCTGCCTCTGGCGGGACGACGAAGCAATCTCATTCAACCGCAACGGCTAGAGATTGCTTCGCTGCGCCCGCAATGACAGTTCGTATCATGTGTTCATATTAGGAGAGGTCTTTAGACTGCCAAGCCGCGCCCTACCGGAACGCACGACTTTAGGTTTACCACGAGTTCGCCTGAAGGCGAACACTCCAGGCTTCCTCAATTTTGAATTTTGAACTGCAATTCTACTTTTTGCTCTTTGATTTTTGAATTCTCCTTTACTCGCGCAGTCGAATTCGGACGGGGACAAGCTCTGTCCCTACGCTTGAGCCTTCGCAGGGACAGCCCTTGTGGCTGTCTGAGAATAATGGCCTGAAGTCCTAAGTCTCCTCTGAGTCATCTCTGAAAAGCGAATCCCATTTTTTCTTTTTGTCGTCTGTGTTTTCTTCCATCCCCGGTCCTTTGCGGAAAAACGCGCTTCTGGGGCGGAAGAAATCGCAGAAGTTGCCCCTCTCCTTGTATCTCACCCACTCCGCCTCTGGCTCCTTGCATTGGTGATACGTTGCCTTGTCGTAGAACTCGCAATTGTAACAGCAGCGCAGGTCAGAGTCACACTTAGGACACGTATCCTTTCGTTGGATCTTCTCTTTGGTTTCAAAGGCTTCTCCGCACTTCCAGCAATACATGGAATGTCACTCCCTATCTTTTTCTGGTATTCTCTCTGGAGCTTAAATAGGCTTGAATGAACCGGTCGATATCTCCGTTCATCACTGCTTGAACATCTGAGGTTTCCACATTGGTGCGATGGTCTTTCACCATGCTGTAAGGGTGGAACACGTACGACCTTATCTGACTTCCCCACTCGATCTTCTTCTTCTGGCTCTCCAGCTCTTCCTGCTTTTTCTGCTCTTCTTCCTTGTAATGCTGATACAAGCGGGCTCGAAGGACCTTCATGGCATTGTCCTTGTTCCTGAACTGCGAGCGCTCGGACTGGCACTGCACCACAATTCCGGTGGGCATGTGAGTAATCCTCACCGCGGAAGAAACCTTGTTCACGTGCTGACCTCCGGCGCCGGAGGCGCGAAAAGTTTCCACCCGCAAATCGTCATCGTTTATCTCCACGGTGATATCGTCTTCAATCTCAGGATAGACGAATACCGAGGCGAAAGAGGTATGCCTCCTCTTGTTGGCATCAAACGGGGAGATGCGCACAAGTCGATGAACCCCGCTCTCACCCTTCAGATAGCCGTAGGCGTACTGTCCGGTTATCTCCAGGGTGGCGCTTTTTATACCTGCTTCTTCGCCTGCCAGAAAGTCGATGGTTTCGCAGCTGAATCCCTCTCGTTCCACCCACCTGGCGTACATGCGCAGGAGCATCTGCGCCCAATCCTGTGCCTCCGTGCCTCCCGCACCAGAGTGAATGGAGAGTAATGCGTTCTTGGAGTCGTCCTCCGCCGACAGAATGGTGTGAAACTCAAAATCCCCGAGTTCCTTCCTCAACTCCTTCAGGCTGGCAGCTACTTCTTTTTCCGCCTGGGCGTCCTTTTCCTCCTCCGCCATATCTTTCAAAAGCGAAATATCCTCAGCCTTTTGCGAAAGCTCATTCCATCGTTCGGACCACCTCTTCAGTTCGCTGATCTGTTTCAAGACGTATTGAGCCTTCTGATTGTCATTCCAGAAACCAGGCTCCTGCGAGACTTTTTCCAGCTCGATGACTTTTTTCTCCTTCGTGTCCAGATCAAAGATACTCCCTTAGCTTTGCCAGTCTCTCCTTGACATTGTCAATGCTCATATCCAGTTCCGTAGCCATAATCTCCTCCTTCGATAAAGGCAAATGGCGATCTTGTCTCTTCCATACAGGTTTCTAATATAAGGTTTAATCCCATAAAGTCAAACCCTTTGTACTATAGCATACGACATTAAACCCTATATTTGCGGAATTCCAGCACAGACTGAGCTACCGGTCGGAAATCTCTTCAAAGCGGGCTCGGGCGCAGTGAACCTCACCGATCTTTTTTGATTGACAACAATCTGGGGTGAACATATTTTGCGGTCAATTTACTGATACAAAAGGAGGTCCATCTTGTCTGAGCTAAAAAAAGATAGGAAAGGCAGCAAGGTGTTCTGGGCATTGGTATTGATAGCTGTCGGGGTTTTGATTCTGCTTTATAACCTTGGCTACTTGACCCACGATATCATACGTTTCTGGCCCGTTCTTGTGATCCTTTGGGGCATCAAGAAGCTGGTGCGCTAGGTCGGCCTTTTCAGTTACAAGCTTGTCACGTTTGCGGCTAATGCCGGCAAGTGGGGCTCCTTGGCTTCTGTTTTTGGGTTGCTTCTTTGGACGGGAGGGTTTTCCCGGTTGTGACGAACAAAGCTAGGGATGAGACTCAACAGACATTTGTTTTCCTTTCGGAGATTTTGGACCGGAAGGTCGTAAGCTCCCAGGAGAAGGTGATGGGCAAGGTGGTGGATCTCAGGATTAAGCTGGGGATGATCTTCCCAGCGGTCGTCTCCGTTCGGATTCGACAAAAAGCGGACAAGAAACTGGTCTCCTTTCCGTGGCACGCAGTTGACAGCATAAACGGAAAAGTAGTAAGACTAAAGAAAGGTGTAGAAAATCAGAGGCTGGATTTGAACCTGGAAGCCGGGGAAATACTGTTGAGAGACGAGATCTTAGACGATCAGGTTTTGGATACTTACGGAGCGAAGGTGGAGAGGGTAAACGACCTTCATCTTTTGCTGGCAGAGGGGCAGCTCCGGGTGGTGCACGTCGACTTCGGGATCAGGGGCATATTCCGTCGTCTCGGCTGGCTTCGGTTCGTGGACGCTTTGACCAGCTGGCTTTTTGACTATAAGATCCCAAAGAGACTTCTATCCTGGAAATACATTCAACCCCTCTCGCCGGATCCCAAGAAGAAAACCTTGAAGCTGAACGTAACCCATCGTAAGCTCTCGGAGATCCATCCTCCGGATCTGGCGGACATTTTAGAGGAACTGGATCGGCACGAGCGGTCCTATGTGTTTAGATCGCTAGACGTGGAAGCTCAGGCAGACGCATTGGAGGAGGTGGATGACAAAACTCGAGTTTCCATAATTGAAGCACTCCCTGAAGAGCGAGCCTCGGACGTTCTGGAGGAGATGGAGCCGGACGAGGCCGTGGACCTGCTCCAGGACCTGCCGGACGAGAAGCAGCAAGAATTGATCAGAGCCTTAGAGAAAGAGAAAAGGCAGGAGTTGAGAGAACTTCTTGAATTTGAAGAGGAGACTGCCGGCGGCATAATGACCACCGGCTACGTCTCATGTCTCCACACGGACAGCATCCGAAGGGTGACGGAAATTTTCAGGCAATCGGACGACCCGCTCGACAATATCTCTTACGTTTATGTAACCGACGAGGATGGAAAACTTGTGGGAGTTATAACTCTCCGCAACCTGATCCTCTGTTCACCGGAGACTCAGGTCAGCAGCCTGATGAAGCGAGATGTCGTCAAACTGAAGGTAAATGATTCGCTGGATCAGGTGGCAGACACCTTCCGCAAGTATAAATTCCTTACTATTCCGGTGGTGGATGAGCAGGACCGGATGGAGGGAATAATAACCCTAAGAGACGGCGTGGAGGCGATCTTCCCGGAATTCGGAGAGTGACCGCTGGGGAAGGTTTCAGCGACGAGAAACTAGATTTTTGACAAAACTCTGGACGGGAAAGAACACGTTCGAGGCTGTGCCTTCTGCCGATTAGGTTCCTCCATTCGCATACCTTATCTCGAATGGCCAAAGGTCTATTATCAAAATCTCGCTGGAGGAGCTTTCTCATCCTCTTTGCCGTAATAGGCCCCGGAATAATCACCTCCAATGTTGACAACGACGCCGGCGGAATCGCTACTTATTCCATCGCCGGTGCACACTTTGGGTATTCTCTGATTTGGTCGCTTATTCCCATCAGTCTGGCACTTGTCATAATTCAGGAGATGAGCGCTCGCATGGGAGTGGTCACGGGGAAGGGTTTGTCTGATTTGATAAGAGAGAATTTCGGGGTGAAAATTACCTTTTATCTTCTTATGACCTTAATCTTCACCAATTTCGGAAACACTATAGCGGAGTTCGCCGGTATCGCGGCAAGCCTGGAGATATTCCATGTCTCCAAATACGTTTCCGTACCGCTGGGAGCTGTGTTCGTCTGGCTGCTTGTGGTAAAAGGAACTTACAAATCGGTGGAAAAGGTCTTTCTGGTGGCCTGCCTTCTTTACGTCAGCTACATCATATCGGGCTTCATGGCTGATCCAGACTGGAGCGCTGTCAAAAACAGCGTCCTGAGGCCAGAGTTGAAGTTCTCGGCAGGGAGCTTCGCCATGCTGGTGGGCTTGATCGGAACCACTATCGCCCCCTGGATGCAGTTTTACCTGCAGTCTGCCGTAGTGGAGAAAAACGTTAAGTTGAAGAATTACAGATATTCCAAAGCCGATGTCATCTCCGGAAGCTTGATGGTAAATCTGGTGGCTCTGTTTATAATAGTGGCTTGTGCTGCCACCATTTCCAAAGCGGGTATCAGAATCGAGACGGCAAAGGATGCCGCGCTGGCATTGGCGCCCCTTGCGGGCAAATACGCTTCGTTTCTTTTTGCCGTCGGTCTTTTGAACGCTTCTCTTTTTGCGGCTTCTATCCTGCCCCTGTCCACCGCATATGTGGTTTGTGAGGGTATGGGTTGGGAGCAGGGTGTGGACAAGAAGTTCTCCGAAGCCCCTCAGTTCTACGGGCTGTACTCTCTTCTTATATTCCTGGGCGCAGGCGTGGTGTTGTGGCCGAATCTGCCGCTTATTCCCATAATGTTCATCTCTCAAGTGATAAACGGCGTCGTTCTTCCGGTGATTCTCATCTTCATACTCATACTCATCAACAGCAAGAAGATCATGGGACAATATACCAACGGCATAGGCTTTAATATGTTGGCTTGGCTCACTGTAGCCATCCTGGTTGTACTCAGCATTATGCTTCTGGCGTTGATGTTTGGGGTAGTCTAGTTTCTTTTAAGCCGCCATGTCTTCCCCTCTGGTAGCCCGAAGGTCAGGGTTTATTTCTTGACACCACCTCTGTTTCCCTCTAAATTGGCTTTGTCAGAAGGTTCCCTTGGAAGGAGAAGAAATGGCTTTTATACCGACTACGAAGTTCCTGGCTGACATAAGGCTGCGGTACGTCGTTATCATCACTCTGCTTTTGGCTCTGATCCTGTTTTTTATCGCCCTATTCGGAATAAAGCAGAGCCAATCCAACATGATAAAGGTCATGGAAGAGGAGGGGATCGCTTTGCTGGAGGGCTTGATCCTGTCAAGCCAGAATACCGTCCGGGCAAATGCTCTGGTTGAGGAACTGGTAGGGGAGAGGCTTCGCGACATCGCTAATTTGGTGAACCAGATGGAAAAAGACGGAGATATCACTAACGCAAAACTGGAAACCCTGGTCAAGAAGAGCGACCTCTCCCGAATCGATATTCTTGACCAAAAGATGAGCCTTGAGTATAGCAGCAATCTTTCGGAAAAGGATGTTTATGACGATTCGACAACCTCAGTAATCCCATCAGTAACCAGCATTCTCAAGGGAGAAGAGGAGGAGGTCGTTTTCGGAATAGAAGCGCGGTCTCTGTTGGCGGAGAAAAGTTATGCGGCTGCCGTGACGAGATCGACAGAATCGGGTGCCGTGGTGGTGATTGCCTCGGCTTCATATCTGGATAGATTCAAAAAAGAGATCGGAATCGGTTACCTTATCCAGAAGATAAGCCAGGAAAGTGGGGTCGATTATATCGTCTTACAATCGATGGAAGGGATAGTGCTGGCGTCTAAAAAAGTCGAAAAGATGGTCAAAATTGAAGAAGATCCCTTCATTCAGGCCGCCTTAGCAGAAGATGTCGCAAAAAGTAGAATAACCTCCTTCGAGGGAGAAGATGTGCTGGAGGTGGTGAAGCCGTTCAAGTCCGAAGACATTCCTTCGGGCATCTTTAGAATCGGGCTCTCCCTGGAAGGATATAAGAAGGTCACCTCCAGCTATCAAAGACAGATGATATTCTTCTCCATAATCCTCTTCTTTCTGGGACTGCTAATAATCGGAATCGTGATCATCAATCAAAACTATTTTGTTCTGGACAGATCATACAAGGAGATCAAGACGCTTACTGGCAATGTGCTCGAGGCCATGCACAGCGCAGTGGTGGCCGTGGATGAAAATGGGAAAATAGTCACGTTGAATCCGTTGGCAGAGGATCTTTTCGGAATCAGGAAGGATCAGGCCATCAACGAAGATTACAATTCCATCTTTCCAGAAGATGCCTGTCTTTTAAAACAAGCACTTCAGCAGAAAAGGACCACTCGGAACGTGGAAGCTGAATTCCGCAGCATCTCCGGGGAAGAGAAGACTTTGATAATCGGAACTTCCTGCCTCTTTGACGAAGAAAAGAGGTTCAAGGGAGCGGTGGCGGTGATTCATGATATCACCGATCTGAAAAAATACGAGGAGGAAGCCAAGAGAGCGGAAAGACTTTCAGCCTTGGGGAACTTAGCCGCGGGCGTCGCTCACGAAATCAGAAATCCACTGAATGCGATCTCCATCACTGCCCAAAGACTGAAGTCGGAGTTCATTCCGCAGAAGGAACAGGAAGAGTATGCGTCATTCACTCAGCTCATCCTCAACGAGATCAAAAGACTCGACAGCATCATAAATCAATTCTTGAGTCTTGCAAAAGCTCAAAAGCTCAACCTGGTCTTGACGGACATGAGCAGATTCGTCAATGAGGTAACGGATTTGGCGGAAGTCGAGGCTAAAGAGAGAAACATTGCGGTGATAAGAGTAATAGACACGCTTCCCCAAGCCAAAGTCGATCCAGATGAGTTGAAAAAGGCTATGCTCAACATAATGCTAAATGGGATTCAGGCCATGGCTTCAGGTGGCAGTTTGAGTGTGCGATCTTATGTCAATGATTCACAAAGAAGTATAGTACTGGAGATTCAGGACTCTGGTCGTGGGATTCCCAGGGAAGAACTCTCCAAGGTCTTCCAGCCGTATTTTTCGACCAAGGAAAAAGGAACCGGACTTGGGTTATCTATAGCGTATCGAATTATCTCGGATCATGAAGGCAAAATCGAGGTAAGAAGCGAAGTAGGCAAAGGCACCGTTTTCACCATAAGATTACCCGTGGAGTAAAATCACTCAGCGGAATAGAAATCCAACTACCTCTGGGGAGAGGCTATGGCACTTTATCGAATCCTGATTGTGGATGACGAAGAATCGCAGAGACGGCAACTGGCCGGATTTCTTAAAAAACAGAACTTCAATGTTACGACAGCTGAATCAGGTCCGGAGGCGATCAATCTCTGTCGAGACAAAAGCTTTGAGATTGCGCTAATTGATTTGAAGATGCCGGGAATGGATGGCATTGAGCTTCTGAGCAAGCTTAACGAATCCAATCCGGAGATGCAGGTGATTATGATGACCGCCTACGGATCGGTGGAAAGTGCAGTTGAGGCCATGAGGCTGGGCGCTTATCATTATGTAAATAAACCGATTAACCTGGATGAGCTGAAGTTAAACATTAGCAAGGCCCTGGAGAGTCATCATCTCTTGATGGAGAACAAATACCTGAAAGAAGAACTGGAACAAAGGTACAGGGACCTTCAAATTATCGGGGAGAGTAAAGGCATCAAAGAAGTTTTAAGCACGGTCTCGCGTGTGGCCAAGACCAACTCGACCGTTCTGCTAAGAGGCGAAAGCGGGACAGGCAAAGAACTGGTGGCAAGAGCAATTCACGGTCTGAGTGACAGGGCTGAGGAGAGATTCGTTGCCGTCTCCTGTGCAGCTTTGCCTGAGACTCTCTTTGAATCGGAGCTTTTCGGGCACCAAAAAGGCGCCTTCACCGGGGCCATCAAATCGAGAGAGGGACGTTTCGAATTAGCTGATGGAGGCACTCTCTTTCTGGACGAGGTCGGCGATATTCCTCTCGAGACGCAGGTCAAGCTTTTAAGAGTCATCGAATCACAAGAATTTGAGAGAGTGGGAGGAAAGGACACTCTGAAGGTGGATGTGCGAATCATCTCCGCCACCAATCAAGACTTGGAAAGCAAGATTAAGGAAAGGAATTTCAGAGAAGATCTTTACTATCGGCTGAACGTGATCTCCGTCTTCATCCCGCCTTTGCGCGAGAGAAGGGAAGATGTCTTACTGTTGACAGATCATTTCATCAAGAAAGCCAATCAGAAATGTGGAAAGGGAATTAGAGGAATTACCCCGGCGGTAAAAGATATTATTCTGAACTATGATTGGCCGGGAAACGTAAGAGAACTGGAGAATGTGATCGAAAGGGGAGTGGTTCTTTCCAGGACCGACGTGATAGACAAAAGTGATTTGCCATATTTAGGATTGGTCAGGGACAGAACCTTGGAGGACACTTCAGCGGCTTCGCTTTCAATCAAGGACGTGGAGAAAAACCACATCTTGAAGGTATTGAAAAGGACCAGCTGGAATTTGATTAAAANNTTAAAAGCGCAGAGATTTTAGGTATTCACCGAAATACGCTTCGGCTGAAGATGAAGGAGTATGGAATAGGGAAGTCAGCCAGTTAAACGGTCAGCGGATTAAGCGGATGAGACGGAAGAACTGATGTTCCCTCTCCCTCTGGGAGAGGGGCAGGTCGAAGATCCCGCCAAAGGCGAGGGTGAGGGGAGATCAGGGGGGCGTTGACATATCGGATGAGCAAAGCTGTTTCTCCGCCTGCACATTAAACCCACAACGTTCGGGAGGAAGACATGGAAAAGATGATTGCCTATTGCGGCTTAGTTTGTACTGAATGTCCGGCGTTCATTGCCACTCAGAAAAACGATGATGAAGAAAGAAAGAAAGTGGCTGAAAAGTGGTCCAAAGATCACGAGACGGCTTTGAAACCGGAAGACATCAACTGCGACGGTTGTCTAGTTGACAGTGAAAGACTTTTCAACTACTGCAAGGTTTGCGAAGTGCGCAAATGCGCAAAGGACAAGGCGGTGGTGAACTGCGCCTACTGCGATGATTACGGGTGCGAGAAGCTGACCAAGTTCTTTGGGATGGCGCCCGAGGCCAAGACGCGGCTGGATGAGTTAAGAAAAACTCTCTAGGCGTTTGTGAAGCGACCGGCACTAAATTCCGGGGGACAGTGATCGCCGAGGTTGAGCAATCGGGCCAGGGGGAACTCCCTGTCTGCGTGAAGGAGGTCTAGGGGGCTGGCCTACAACGTGAGAAACCAAAGATGTTTGGCTTATATGACAACTGCCTGTTCTGCGCTGCTGATCTCCCAGCACCCGAAGACCGCACAGGGGAAGGGGAACACGTCATACCGAAGAATATTTACGGCTTCTGGAAGACCTATGACATCTGTGGTGAATGTAAGAAGCACTTTGGAGACAATGTCGATGGTCTTTCTCTGAAGAACCCGCAGCTTGTGACTGCCATACAAGAGTTGAATCTGCCAAGCGCAGACAGAGTGCTTGACAATTTGTCGTACCAGGCAAAGGACACGATTGACGGAGGAACGGTCAAGATGGTTAGAAAGAAAGGCAGTTTCAAAGCCAAAGTATCTCGAATACAGGATGCTTATTTTGAATGCGCCGAGGTGGATTGGCCTAAAATCGGATTAGAATGGACTCGCCACATTGCTCCTGCTTCGATGCCGCCTGAAAGAGTGGAAAGGGAACTCAATAATCTAACACAGAAGTATGAAAGACTACAGCCAGGTGGAGAAGTGCACTCTGAAAAGCTCGGTGTTACGGTAAGGAAAAGGCAGACTCAGGATATCCAGTTTGACTCCAAATCCTTTGCGCCTATAACCCCTCTGATAGCGAAGATAGCGGTTTGTTTTCTTTACTACTCTTTGCCGCTGCACGAAGTCGGAAGGATAAAGGAAGTTGGGTGGCTGAGGTCACACGCGCGCCACGGGGAATCTATAAAAGATTACATTATAAATTGGTTTCCACCCAGAACAAACGTGCCATACGACAGATGGCATCGGATCACAATGGAGCCGTTCGGGCATATTTTGCTTCTTGATATTTCGCTCTTTCGGCATGCCAATTGGCGAGTTGTACTGACCGCAGATGATCAAGTGGTCTTGAAAGACCACAATAACGAGATCGTCGAGATGCTATATTTCATCTTAGATTTCAGAGCTCTCGAAAAGAAAGAGAAGCTGCTGGGGTTTAAGTACAAAGGTAATCCGCAAATCGACTATTATCATGTTCCTTTTTGACCTCGTACACGAATCAGCGCTCCAATGGATTTCGTAGGAAAATCCATCGCGTCAGCGAGGCACCGCAGTTTATCCGGTATTTAAGAGCCTCATCCATCAAGCCCGGCGCATTTCTCTAGTGCTGCACGTTCATGATCAGTTCTCCACAGCAACACAACAATGGAAACCCGTCGATGGGCTATTTCTATGCTTCGCTGTCCGCCATGATGGCGGCGGTGCTTATTGTAACCGGCAAGTGGACGCTGTACACTATCTCACCACTGACACTGAACGCGCTGATCTTTCCCATGGGCGTAGTTCTTTTGGCTCCCACTGTGCTTTATCGCAGGAGGTGGAAGCTCATCCTCGCCATGGATTGGACCGCGTGGAAATGGACCTTGGCTTTCAGCGTACTGGCCTGCGTGGCCATCTGGACTTACTGGATTGGCGTGAAGATGATGGACCCCACGCTGGCATCTTTTCTCAATCGTTTCGAGACTCTGGTCACGATTTCCCTGGGCATGGCTATTTTGGGAGAGCGCTTCACCCGCGGAGAAGGCCTTGGCGCCATCCTGGTTTTAGGTGGGATTGTGTTGATGAAATTCACTTTCAGGGCGGAGTATTCGGTGGGTTTTTGGGTGGTGCTGTTCAGCGCGGTCTGTTTTGGAACGGCTGAATTCTTTGCCAAGATCGCCGTGCGTTACGTTGATCCTCTGACCATCAGTTTCATACGAAACGTTGTGACTTCCATCCTGTTTTGGTTCATAGTTCCCCTCGCGGGAGCTCCATTCGAGGGCGCGAGTTCCGTATGGTGGGGGATTCTGATTATTGCCTTTACCGGTCCCATACTCACGCGCCCCATTTATCTCTTTGCCCTCAAGAACCTCGAGGTATCCAAGGTGGCGGTGATTCAACAGAGCCAACCCATGTTTGTGGCAATCCTCGCTGTCGTGGCCTTGAGCCAGACGCCTGCGCCGCGTGAGATCATAGGTGGTCTGTTTGTTATCGGGGGATGCCTGCTCATTATCCTGAGCCGTAGAAAGGTTAGACGAACGAATACGGTGACGCTTGAGGCAGGCACATCTTAGGAGGGGCATCCTTGCCCGCCGAATCACGCGGGGCTGGCAGCGCGGGCCAACCATCCGTGTCAGAAACTATAGGCACAAAGGAGACTCAAACCGTCTCTCGTGGGAATGGCTTGCATATGAAAGTTGCCGGCGAAAGGAGCAGGGACTGGATTTTGCCCGTAGTGCCGCCGGTTATACTTCTCAATTTGATTCTGAGCATCTGCCGTCTCCCATATGGTCGTCCCCAGGAAAGCGCCTACCGCAACGTAGAACGAAGCCGTTAACTCATTCTTCGTGCTGCCATACGGGTACGTACCGCGATGAACCCTCCTTTCACCTTTCGCCTCCATGAAGATCAAACAGCCAAATCGTCCCACTGCAAACAGAAGACCTCTTTTCCAGCAACCAGCATAGAGGTGACCAGTGCTTGGCAGTATGGGAGAGATTATGACAGGGACGATAGGTTTTTTCGCGCCGCGGAAGTGCTCGAAGCGCCGGTTGGCCAAGTAAATGCCGGTCGGGAGGCAAATAGCCGTGCCGATAGCACCTCCCGTCACTCCCCACCCCAGCACGTCGATGGGCTCTGAACTTTGCGGGTATTTATCTCCATAAGCCTTAGCTCCAACCAAGAACCCATACATAAATCCTCCCACGCCCCAAACCACGCCAGCCGCAAACTTGCCCAAGGCGGAGCCTCGGCGCCTGCCAATGTCGGGACTTGAGCTGTCTTCAGATTTCTCCTCCCTTCTCCGCAACTGAAGACCGAGCCTCCGGGACCATAGCGCGTCGCTGCACAGAAGAACTCTCTTACCGTTCTGATTGACGGAGGTATTGAAGAATTGGACGTGTGATTGCTCTTGCGCCGACACGAGTGTGCCATTTCCCAACGTCACGAGGAAACTGGGACCGATGGCAAGACAAACCGCTTGACCAGATGGTTGCATCATCATGTTCTTTTCACTGTGAATCCCGACGTCCCTGATAGTTGATACGTTTAGGAGAGCGGGTTTCTTTTGTCAGCCAAAGCGAACCTGTCTTCGTGACAATCGTGGCACTCTTGTCTCCAAGCCAAAGACCTGCGCCGCCAGAGATTCTAGGCCACCTTCTCGTTGTAGGGGGATGTCTGCTGATCATCATAAGCTGCAGGAAAGTGGCGCCAATCAACGAGGGGAAGGTTCTGGCAAGCAGGTCGTAGGGCGGGCACCCTTGCCCGCCGACGGTTGGCGGCGCTGGTCGTGCCAAAGGCAGATCTCGTCAATAGCGGGAGAGCTCCGCCTATGACTCTTGCAATCGAGAAATGGCTTTGCCTTCCAGTGTCCTGTAGCCGCTATGCAGACTACTGGTCAGACATGAATGTACAGGAAACACAAGAAGCAAATCTGCAATTTTTACTTTCTCGAAGAGCTTGTGATCAACCTGAAGCATCCCGTGTTCTTGTGATAAGGATATGACCGGCGCTTCCAGGTCGGTGGGGCCGAAGCTTCCATTTCGCAGAGAGGTCGCGTACCCGAATACCTGCCTGCCACTGTCATCCACTATATAGGCGGTCGACAAATGAACTGCTCCACCATACACGGCGATCTGGTTTCTATCCTTGTACTTTCCAACAACCGGGCAGGCGACAGCAACCGCTATCTCATCTTCGGTGCAAGCGCCGAGCTTCTCCTGCATCAAGTCATAGAACACGAAGTTGCCAGGTCTGATTTCGTCAAGGCCCTGGAAGTCGTCAACCACGCTGCAGGTTGGAGTATCACCAACTGAAGTGTCGCAGGCTTCCACGCCGCTGGTTTCCAGAAATTCCTTGGCTGCTGACAGTCTCAGCAACGTCTCGACATGAATCTTTCGAATCTCGGAGACCGACTTGGCATGGTAGCTGTGTCCGGCATGGACGAGCAAGCCCTTGAAATCCGTCTTCGGCGAGTCCTTGATCTTGTGAGCGAGCGAACGGATCGCTTTGAAATCCTCCCACGATATTCCGGTTCTGTGGTAACCAGTGTCGATCTTTATCCACATGCCAACTCGCTGCTGTAGTTTGGTCTCCAGAGCTGACAGAGTCTCCTTCGAATCGACCAGCAAATTGAGCGTGATCTTGTCGGCGAGGCTGTTGATCTTGCTGATCTCCAAGACATTGGCGATGAACGCAACCGTGATGTCGGACCAACCGTTGTCAGTAAAATATTTCGCCATGTCGAGTGATGAAACGGTGATCGCTTCCACCCCGAAATCCCGAAACCAATTGCCAATCTCGGTTGATTGGTGCGTCTTGAAATGTGGTCTGAACCTAACACCGGAAGATTTAGCCTTATCGGCCATCTCTTCGATGTTCTTCAGGACCGTGTTTTTATCGAGAATCAGAGTGGGCTTCACAATCTCGAACCCGAGTTCGTTGGATTTCATTTGTCGATTCCTCCTCTTATACCGCGCGATAAATCGCGCAACTACAGCCACCGCTCAGCAGGTGCGAGAAATCGCACGAACACAGTCCCCGCCCAGCGGGTGCCACGAATGGCGCCCCCCTGCGCTTTTATGTTCGTAGGGCTGGATTCATCCAGCCCGATTAAAACCCTTTATTCTTCCTTGAAAAACCAGACTATATGCCCCCAGGGGTTACAGATATAGTTGTCAGCCTGCTTTTTGATCCACTCGAATCCAAGAAAGGTCAGCCCGGCTGTGTTCATCAATGTTCGCCTGGTCCGGAATCTGTCATACCCGCATATGGGCCATTTGAGTCGGTGACCCTGTATTTCACAAGTAGTCGCTCTTTCTTTTGCCAGACTGAAATCGTCGCGCTCATGCTCCAGTTTCCCTTCGTCCGGACGCAGTTTATCGTAGCACTCAGCACAAATGGTTCGGGTCTTGAAGTAATACTTGGACGGGTAATCTTTCCCGCACTTCATGATTTGCTTCCGTCAGTGGTCACTGGATAGGTCGCGTCAAACGCAGCCTTCCTCGCGAAACGCCATTTGGTTTTCTTTTCCATAAACTTGTTGACATGGGGAGATTGAAACTCTTCTGCGAGAATGTCCATCCATACCCCGTCGAACCATTTTCCCCCGATCAGCTTGGATTTTCTCCTTCTGCCAATCTCCTTAAAGCCCACTTTTCTGTAGCAATTTATCGCTCGCTCGTTATAAGAAAATACACCCAGCATTATGTTATTTAGATTAAGCAGATTGAATCCATAGTCCAGCACAAGCTTGGTCGCGTCCTGGCCATACCCTTGATCCCAATACGCCTTATCACCGATGTCGATTCCAAACGTGGCCTTTCGATTGATCTGGTCGATGTCAAAAAGCAGGCACCGCCCAATGAGCTTGTCCGTCTTAAGGTCGATTATGCTGAAAATATGACTTTCCTTTTGTATGAGCTTACGTATGCCTTCTCTGACCCGGTCCAGAGAAAGGGGGGTATACGCCTCGGACCCCAGAGGAATCGTTACCTCCAGATCGTTGTCCCACTCGGTCCATTTCTCTGCGTCTTCTAAACTGCAAGGTGAGAGATAACACTTTTGGCCGACTAGCTTTTTATAAGGGGTCATAGATTACTCCATTTTTATCTCTTATTCTTAATTTTGTCTATCATCCGTTTAGCATTTACATTTTGAGGATTCAACTCCAAAGATTTCTTGTAGTTTTCAAGGGCAAGTGAATCATTCTGACCCACCATATAAGCCTCTGCAAGGCTATCGTAGACATTGAATGATTCCGGGTAGGCCTCCACATTTAACTTGAATATCTCGATGGCGGCCTCGATCTTTTTGATTCCGAGCAGTTGATAGCCCAAGGTATTCAATTCAGACTCAGAGAAATTAATTTCGTTCCTCTTCATTTGGCGATACTGCTCTATTGCCGATTCGATACCCTCTTTGACTATGGCAGAATATAGGTCCCCCGTTCTCGATGTCTCGTGAAGCGTTAGACGAAAGGGCGTCCCGTCATCGTCAAATTCAAAGATGGCATATTGCTCAGGATCCTCGACTACAAATTTCGTCGTTGAGACGGGGAGAAGTTTGAATTTTCCGAAGGTGGGAGAATCCATCAAAAGCCCGCCGTCAATCTTCCTTACAGACATGCTGGTATCGCTCAGTGGATATTCCTTGACGTACTTATCCACGAGATTTGCCTGGAGTTGAATGATCTCGGGACGCTGGTAGGAAGGGGAGCTTTGCAATGCGATGAACTCAGGATCAGGCTTGGGCTCGGATACTCTGGCGTCCAGGATCAGCTGGAATAATTCCCTGTTTGGAGCTGCCCGTCTGCCTTCATAGGTGTTAACGCGCTGGACGATCACCAGGTTCGCACCGGGCAGGACGGAGATGATCTGAGTGCCCACTCCGTACGCCGAATACATTCCCAGGTCTTTGAATTCACCGGAAATCCACCAGAGATAACCATAGCCGCCGCGATTGCCAGCGTCAGAATAGGAGGTCGTGCTTTCCTTAATCCATTCTTTCGAGATGATCTGTTTGCCATTCCATTTGCCTTCTCGCAGATAGAGCAGGCCAAAACGCGCCATGTCCCGGGCTGACATCCTGAAGGGATACGCCGGATGAATGGAGTGCTCGGCTTCCAGATGGTGGTAACCGTCGATCAATCGGAAATCTTCCATTTGGAGCGGATCGGCTATTCGGTTCTTGAAATCTTGAAAGATATCCGTTCCCGTTTCCTGTTCGTAAATCGTGCCTAGGGCGTTGAAGTCCCAGTTGTTGTAATACCAGAATGTATCGCGCGTGTGGCTGCCGCGCTGGGGACGTTTGGCTTTCATAGCCTGGGTTTCGTAAGCAGCAGGATGATAAACTCCAGATCTGGCTTTGAGCAGGTCTGTTATGGTTGCTTGTTTCTCCCTTTGAGTCAGGGGAGACTTATCATCGATATTCAACTCCGCCAAAGTCTTGTTCAAGTCGATAGATCCGCCGTCTACCTGTATGCCATAAAGAGCGCTGAGCAGACTCTTCCTAACGGAATGGCACATGAATCTTCTCTTGACGTCACCCCAGGAGATAAGGATCTTGCCGTCGTAGACGACCATGAAGGCGGCAGCATCGAGGCTATCGTAAAGCCTTTTCGCTAGTTCTAATTTCTCTGACGACCATCCCGCCTCCTCGGGCGTTTTGTATTGCTGCCAGGTTTCTTGCGGGTTCTGAGCTATCGCACAAGAGGCCAGGAGGAGAACTACGAGAATGCTCGTCACTATTCGGTTCAATCTCATAATACCCTCACATTGTAACTTGGTTTAGTCCACAATTGACGTCTGCGTTTCACATAACAGTTAACCAGGTATACCCCATCCGTGCACATTTCGACGTGGCTGAAGAATTAGATTCTAACTCCATTTTTTCATGCCGGAATTCTCCTCTCGGAGCGGATCTTGATGGCAATCCCCGCGCGAACGAGAGTCTTGAGCCTCGAACCTACGTCTGCAGCATCCTTTCTCTCACCATCTGAACTGGAATGGTCCCGTAGCTTAAAAGCTGGTCATGGAATTTTTTTAGGTTGAAGGCTTTGCCCTTTAGCTTTTTGAAATCCTCTCTCAACTTCAGGATCTCCATCTTTCCCATGATGTAGGTCATGGGCTGGGTCGGCGTGTACGTGTATCTTTTGACCTCGGCGATAGCGTTAGTCTTCTCCAGCTTCGCTACGTTAACCAGCATGTCCACCGCCTGGTTAAAGCTCATTCTGCCGGTGTGTAAACTTGCATCGATGACCACCCGGCAGGCGCGCCAGAGTTGATCCTTGAGTTGGAGAAGTCGAGTCTCCGCTTTCGTATAGAACCCTTTCTCATACATTAGCTCCTCACAGTAGAGTGCCCAGCCCTCAGCAAAGAGTGGGGTGCCAAACTCACGCCTGACCTTGGATTTTACCTTGCTGGAATGCACCAACTGAAGATGATGCCCGGGATAGGCTTCGTGCAAAGCAGTGAGGACCGCTCCATAGGAGTTGTGTCCCTGCAGTTGTTCTTTCTGTTGGCTAGGCGGCAGTTTCTCGTTCACCGGCGTGACCCAGAAGAATCCTTTCTGCTTTTTTTCGAATGGAGCGGGAGACATGTATGCAGCGTAGGGGATAGTGTGTCTTAGGAAAACCGCAGTCTCGATTACAGACAGACTTTCGCCTTTAGGGATGGTCACAAGATCCTTTTTCCTTACGAAATTCCTGGCTCTGACCATCTCCCTTTTGTAGAACCGGAGCAGATTGTCTTTAGCAGGATGTTTCTTCTTCAGACCTTTCACGATCTCACTCCAGCCCTTCTTAGCGTTTATCCTCTTGGCCAAAGATTTCATCTCAGCCTGGGTCTGCCTTATGATTCTGTCTCCTATTGACGGGAGGTCATCAACTGTGTAGGGAAGTTGATAGTGCACGGAGAGCAGAAAATTGAAGAACTGTCTTCCAACCGCGAAGCGGCCTTTAGACCTGGGAAGGAGCCTTTTCTTCAGGAAGCGCTCGTAATCCTCAAAAGCTGTCAGAGTTTTCCCATTGGCTGCCAAAATCTGCTTTCTCAAATGGGGCATCTTCTCGGCAAACACCGGTATCATCTGCCGGAAGAATTGCTTGCCTCCGGCAGTCGTCTCGATAGCAACTTGAGTCCATATTCTGGGGACATCTCTTCCTCTTCTCAGGTTCTCTTGACCTTCCTTCAGAAGACGAGGCACTTGTCTCAACCTTCCCAAAAGGGAATTCATCCTTTGGCTCAAGGGAGCAAAATCTCGGAAGATCAAAACGTAGCACCCCATGAGTGCAAGGTACGGGTAAATGATAGCATCCCTGGTGAGCCAGCGAATCTTCTCTTCCTCGGCTATCTCCACCCGAAGAGAATCCCTCAGTATTTTCCAGTCCATCTTTTGATCTTCAGAAAGCTGCGTTTGTCTTCGACTGGCCTTGCCTTCGGGGGAGAACTCGCCGAGTTGCCTCAGGTAGGACTTCGATTTTCGAAGATACTGCCTCCGGGATTGCGAGTCGGTCTTGTCAAGCTGGCCGTCATATTTGTGGATTCCTGAGAACGTTGCCCCCACCGGCCTGGCCTTCCAGCGGAACTCCAAGATCTCGTCTACAAGTCTGTTGAATTCTCTATTCACCTGATCCCTCCTTGAAATCAGTTTCCAGTTTTGAAGGGTGATGCAAAGAAGCCATTGGTTGGATGCCCATTGTGCAGTCTATCCTCGTTTCCTAATGGTGACAAACTTCTGGTCCTGTTCGAATATCTGATTGAAAAAGTTCTTTACCTCTTTATAATCACTTTGCGGAACTAACAGTTTCTCTATAGCGAATGTTCGCTTGTAGATGATCAAGTTCCCTTGCTGTCGGTATTCTGTACGAAATTCCCCGAATTCTGTTTCCAGGTTAATCGGATCAGGCGTGCTTAACAGCTCGTATGAGCTTGGGATTTGTATGACCACACTATCCAAGTCCGTTTTTGTCTCGTCAAACATAATGGGGAAAATTCTGATGGGCTCAGCAAACTCTTTGGCGGTCACATCTCGGTTCAAAATGTTTGGATTAAGGTAAAGGATGCTATCATTCTTCTGGACAGAGTACGATGAGTGGAAGCGGCAGTAGATCTCAAAATCATCGACATAATTATAGAGATCGCCTAATTGAAATGAATCCAGAACAGCTCCTGGGCTGTGTAGACGGATCCTTTTCGCCAGATTATCCCTCCTCTCCATAATGGTCTGCTCCCGTAGAGAGCTTTTTATGGAAGAGCCTCTTGACGGAGAGTACATCTCCCGAGACTCGCAATCGATGCTCCCATCTTCTCTCAGATTCACATCCACGACATGTTTTTTCAGATTATCTGAATGGCTCACGGAAGGAGTTTTAACGAGCTTTCCACCCGATGCTTGAGTCAGAAGGCCGCTCACCCCTTGGTATCCCTTCGATATACAGTTCAGGCAGTTTGCTCCTTCAGATGGATCCAGCCATAATTCTTCTTCGTCGACTTTCACTTTCAGCAACAGGTGAGCGAACCAGTCCAGCATGGGAACATCTGGAACGTCAATCACCATTTCCCGGTCTGGTACCAGAACCAGCGTGGCTTCAATTCCCGCAGACTTAAGCAGGGCGTACACTATCCCGCTCACCTCGGCGCTGGTACCGGCCTGCCGATTGAAGATGGCTTGCGGCTGGTCAAAAATAGACCGCGAGGGAAAGTCCACTTTGAAACGAGACTGCACGAAATAGAATATTCTCTCGATCTTCTCCTTTTCGGTTCTACATTCTTTGGTAAGGTTCTTGGCCAGTCTCTTCATGTCTCCGCTGGGCGCAAAATGTTTTTCTATTGTTTCGAAATACCATGTGGAGGTGTTTTGCCAGGATACTGTAAGTTCTTCTTCCTCCTCTGGCCCAGTTATGGCGAAAGCCAGGCTCGGGGCGTAGGTGAACAATGGGGGCATTGCGGATTCGGTCTCCTTGGCAAGCAGATTCCTCTTGACGAATGTATAGAGAGACGTTTTCTCTGAGTGAATCGGATCTTTTTTTGCGGTATCCAGAATCCCCGGAGGGCTATCGTAATACATCACCTGAAGCTCCTTGGGAACGATCAGATTGAATCTGGACAGAAGGGTGGGCTCCTCGTTTTGGAAATAGCGAATGCCCGAAAGGTCGTACCTTCGCGATCTGTAGACAATCTCGTACTGGATCAGACACCCGTCCTCAACCCCGGGGAGGGTAAACCTTTTTCTTCTCAGATCTTTGGACACCGCTATCTCGTGGATGTCTTCTTGACCTAACTCCATCACAGTTCCGTCTTTTTTTCTCGTCCTCCCCCTAACCTCCAGTGATTCATCCTGGCGACAAAATGGGGTGACTACCTGAGCATAGTCGTATCCACGTCGATTGAAGATCTTCATGATCACCACCTTCACCTCTATCCTATCTGCCACGTATAAGATATCCTCGTCCAAAAGGTAGGCCGCACCAGCAGTAGGGTAGTCCGAGGAGGACGGGATTTTCTCCTCCGGGGGGAAAAACCTGATCCATCCAGAGGGAAGCTTCTCTACCCAGTTTTCGTCAGCCAGCGCAAGTGGGCAGAGAAGCAGAAGAGCTATGGTGAAAACGATTTCTTTGTTCTTTACACGTGCCATTTGCAGCTCCAACATATTCCAGGATATCCTGAGTAGGGACCGAAGTCGAGACGACCAGCCGGTTCCCTGTGAACTCATCGCTCCGCGCACCCACGTGCCTCCGCGTCGTTGCTCACTCCGTTTCATCTTGAGCACCTTTTTCCCTTAATATTATCCTCTGGTTGTCAGCCTCAGCTGCGTTGTCATAGAATTCTTTAAGCTCCGGGTACTGGTCAGCCGAAACGTAAAGCTCCCGTCTCACAAATACTCTCGTGTACTTTATTCTATTGTCCTCAGACCGGCAGGTCGATTCAAACAGCCCGAAAGGCTCGTCTAATCGAACCGCTCCTGGGAGGTAGTCAATTTCAAATTCCTCCGGGATTTGCAGCGTGAGCTCATCTGTGTTGATGAATTTGAAATCGAAGATAACGGCGTAATCCCTTTGCTCTTGGGGGAACATGAGATTGAGGTAGCTTTGGGTGTTAAGATTGACCGGAAGGTAGAACGTACCCTGTTCTTCTGCTCCGAAGCGGCCGGAGACAAAGCTTGCCTGGATCAAAACACTGGAATCTTTTTCCTCAAAATTTTTGAATTCATAGTCCACCAGATAGGGGTCCACCAACCAGGAAGCCAGAAAACCGCTGAGAGCCTTTCTCCTCCTTTGAGGTCTCGATTCGGTGAGAGAAGCTCTGAATGATAGGTCTTCCTGTCCTCCAGCTTGGATGATTACTTTCCCTGAGGCGGAGCCGTCCGAATTCAGCTTTATTTCCCAGATAGTGTGGGTGAAATTCTCATGTTCGCTGGTTTCTGGAGTGACAACCAACTCTCCACCCGTCGGCTTCATCACAAGAGCAGTGGCTCCCTGATCCTCGAAAGGGAGCTGGCCAAAACCACAGTTTCTGCACGCCGGGTCCAGCCAAGCGTACTCGTCTTCGGAAGGAACAGCCACCACCACATGATCAAATTGTTTCACCTTGGGCATGTCGTTCAACACACTTCTGTGCCCCTTGGTTGAGAGTAGGGCCGGAAAAGCTTCAACGTTTGCCGCCCTCAGAAGTGCGATCACCAGGGAAGTCATGTCCTTACAATCGCCATATGCGTATTCCAGAATGTCGGCGCACAGGTGTGGCTTGAAAGCGCCGGTGCCAACGGCTACCGATATGTATCTTATGCGCTCCTGAATGTATTCGAAAACCGCCTTTATCTTCTCTTCTCTTGATCCCAATGCGGCTGTCAGCTCAGAAGCTAAGAGCTGCACCTTTTGGCCGGGAATGAAACTGGGCTGCGAAATCTGCCAGTACCAGGAGGCTATATCGTCCCAATTCCTGGAGGAGTAAGTAGTGTCACCAAACCTGAACTGTAGGGGAGAAAAAACCAGACGCAACGCAGTATCTGCAGCCGGGGGCATGAAAGGTTCTTTTTTTAACGCACGTTTGTTAGTTGATTCCCAGGTGAAGATCTTTTTACCTTTGCGAAACTCTATTTTCGGTGCGATTTTGTCATTTAGAACCTTGACTTTAAAGTCGAAGTACTTGGGAGCGATAAGCGTGTATTTAGAAAAAAGCGTAGGCAGGTGAGACTCAAAAAACCAATCTCCCCAGTAAAGCAGACTGCTGAAACGGAGCTGGTACTCATATTCCAAAACGCAGTTTGTATCCATTCGGGGGAAATAAAAGTCTTTGATCTTAGCGTCAGAATAAAGGACGTATTCCGAGAGAAGCGATTTTTCCCGAATATCTTTCGGGTCCAGAAGAAACTCCTCCCCGTCGGGATGGATTGTGCGGGCTTTTATCTTGATAACTTCCACACTGCTGTTGAAGGGAATCTCCTGAAGACTGTACCTTTTGCCCGGGTCTGAGAATACCTTCATTATCCGGTGCTGGGTAAACAGAGCCTCTCCGTCCGGCTCAATCGCCATGCTGGCCTCATCTCTTATTATCACGGCATCCGAATAGGGGAACATGCCCCGGGTGGGCATTTGGTCCAGATCTATCTTTTCCCAGGCGTGCGCCCTTGCCGATAAAGGTAAGAAAGAGGTCAACGACAGGACGACTTCGACCAAAGCAAACAAGGCAATTCTAGGGTACTTCAAATTCTTATCCGACACAAAGAGTGGCACACCAGAAGATTGTGTAAAACAGAGCTCACCACGTTAAAATAAACCATTGTGTTCCGCCCTGCAAACAAAAAGCGTACGGCCACACAGAAAAATACCGGTCAAAGGCACTCTGCGATTCAAGATTCGGTCACGATTATGCTTGGAGTCACTCTTGGCTCGACGGCTGCTCCCCAGAATAAGCCGGAGGGGCTGTGGCTTAGCAGGACGGGACCGAAATCGGTCAGCGGTGATCGCGGTGAGGTCGAGCCAGTTCTCGGAGATTGAGCAGGCGCACGAAATGCGGCACTTCTGATCGAGGGGGCTGCAAGGGTGGCTGTTCCCGACTTTCTTAGCATGTTGTCTCAATAGGTTGCGTGGATTGAAAATCAGCCGCGTGAAACCACGCGGATTTAACGTCTGCACGTCGGACACCTCAAGGCAGGTCAGCCCGCTCGCTCTGAGCAAGATTCCGACGGCATTTTTTTCTTGACAAGAAACCGACAAGCCGATATTTTTGCGTCAAAGCTGGAAGGGCTGCAAAGCTTAAAGAAAGGAGGAAAGGAGTAACCCTGAGCCTGTAAATTCGGTCGTTCCTACGTGAAGTTTGAGAATGTTTAGAAAGGAACTTCTATGAGAAAGTTAATCTTCTTGACCCTCTTGGCTTCATTAGTTGCAGGAAGCCCGTCCATTGCCGCCGCCGGAAAGTTCAGTATAGGCGGATTTGTGGGATTGAACATTCCGGTTGGTCAGCAGGACGTGGGCAACGGCACGCTCTTCGGGGCAAAAGGTCGAATCGTACTTTTGCCATTCCTGGGCATAGAGCCCAATTTCGTTTTCTCTGAATACGGAGATAAGGAGCATGATGTCGACGGAGTGACCATGACCAGGAAGGGTGGGGAGATGACCTCTTTCGGCGCCGACGCGGTCGTCGGAACTCTATCCGGATTCTCCCAGGCTCGCTTCTACGGCTTGGTCGGCGTCAACTCCAACACGACGAAACGGGAGGGCCTGGCGGACCAGACCGGGTTGGGGGTTGCATTTGGAGCCGGTATTGAATTCCTTCCCAGTAACATGTTCAGCCTCGAGGTCAGAGCCAGAATCCATGGCATACGGCTGGAAGGCGGAGGGGCGAGGAATAATCTGGAGCTCTCGGCCGGGTTGAATTACTATTTCGGTCCCAAGTAGACGAGAAAGGAGCTTAGAACATGGAGAACTTGAAGACCAGAAGAAAACGTCTCGGGTTTTCGCTCCTCTTGCTCATAGCCTTGGTCGGTGGTTGCTGGCTTTTCTCCGGCACCTGGGTCATAATATATAAGGTAGATGACGAGGAAATCCACGCCACTCAAGATTTCTATAAGTTCACCGTGGACATAACTCAAGAGGATGTGTGGAAGGAGCACAAGGATCATTTGGACGACATCGAAGACGTCTCCATCACCTTCAAGTTGATTAACCCATTTATCTCTCCTGCCACCGGGCAAGTATATGTTTCTTCTGATAGCTCATTAAGCGACAGCGCCGCGGTAACAAGCTCCGCCACCATAATTCTGGATGGAATTACCATCCCTGGAGAAGACACCCTCCACGTCGACATGGCTCACTATTATGATCTGCTTCAGAACTTTCAAACCCTGAAGCATCTGGTCAAGACCGGAATGTTCACCGCTTATGCCTTGGTTCCTGCTCCGTTGGCTATTGAACTCCGCGACGTAGTGGTGGTGGTCACCTTTTCTGCCGGGCTATCATGACGGTCGGGAAAGTAATGATGAAAATGCTCCAGCTTGCCTGACGGCAACTGGGGTATTTTTGATGTTTATATACCACGCCCTCGGTACGCCCACGGTAGCGTAAAGTTGCACAAGTATTGTGCCCGTCCACCCAAGGAGTAATTTATCACCGCACAGGATGCGTTTTCGCATTGGCTCCTTTGGGCCGTTGCGCTTTATCTCACGTCCCAAGTGGCTTTTCAAAAGCGCAGCAAGTTTTGGTAAGGCAAGAATAGCTGAGGAAGTGTTTGACTTTCCGGGGTTTTTGGATAAATTAGATGTATTGAGTTCAACATAGCGACTCATCCCACAACCAGGAGGAATGATGAAGCTAACCATAAGCGTGATCAAGGCAGATATCGGCAGTATAGGGGGGCACATCAAACCAAGTCAAAAGCTAAAAGACGCGGTGAGAAACTTCGTCCATGAAAAGGGAATCAAAAAGGGTGAGATCATCGACCAGTACGTCTCAAGCACGGGTGACGACATCGCTATTCTGATGACCCACCAAAAGGGAGTGCTCGACGAGCACGTTCACAAGTTAGCCTGGGACGCCTTCCTTGAGGGGACGGAAGTGGCGAAACAACAAGGGCTGTACGGCGCGGGCCAGGATCTGCTAAAAGACGCCTTCTCCGGAAATGTCAAGGGGATGGGGCCGGCGGTAGCAGAAATGGAGATAGAGGAACGACCTAATGAGTGTTTCCTGCTTTTTGCCGCAGACAAAACCGATCCCGGAGCGTACAACTTGCCCTTCTATCTGGCCTTTGCCGATCCCATGTACTGTGCCGGGTTGATGCTTTCTCCGAAAATGGACAAGGGGTTTCGCTTTTTCATCATGGACGTGGAATACATTGAAGGTGACAGGGTCATCCAGCTTTCCGCCCCTCAAGACTTGTATGACATCGCCGCACTCCTGCGGGACAACCAGAAGTTCGTTATAGAGCATATATACTCCAATAACACCGGCGAGATCGCCGCCTCGGTCTCCACCACTCGCCTGCATAACATTGCCGGGAAATACACCGGTAAGGATGATCCGGTTGCCCTGGTAAGGGTGCAGGGAGCGTTTCCAGCCACCGGTGAGATTCTTGCTCCCTTCTGCCTCGGCCATTACGTGGCCGGGTTCATGCGGGGAAGCCATACCGGGCCCTTGATGCCGGTCAAAGCTAATTCGCCCATATCATATTTCGACGGACCGCCACTGGTCTCGGCTCAAGCGTTCTCCATGAAAGACGGAAAACTCACCGAACCAGCTGACGCTTTCGACCAGCCTTTCTGGGACTGGGTGAGAGACCAGGTTTCGCAAAAGGCAGTGGACATACGCAGACAAGGTTTCTCCGGATGCGCCATGCTTCCATACAAAGAATTGGAATATGGTGGAATTGTGGAGAAGATGAAAAAGCTGGATGGCAAGTTCAAGATAAGAAGGTAGTCAAATCCAAATTAGATCGAGAAGCTTCGATGTGACACCGGTCCGCAGAAATGAAAATGGGCATCAGGTCGCCAGTAGAGTCAACCTCCGCGAGGCGGGCGAGAAGGCTTCGGCCAGAGTAAGAAGGCGGATTTGGCGAGACGAACTCACCGGTTAAGCTGATAAGACAGATGATCGGTCAAGTCGACAAAGTTCGGCCGAATGGCAACCAACTTATGTAGTGACCATCACAAGGGTCAATCGTGGGAATACGCACACCCGCCTGCAGTTTCTCCAGAACATCAAAACAAAATAGTTCTTGACAACCCACGGGGGTTTTGTTAATTGTTTTTTGTTAACATTAAGAGAAGCGGAAACATAGAGCGAGATCTAGCGTAAACTAAGCGGGCGTAATTCAGCGGTAGAATGCAAGCTTCCCAAGCTTGACGTCGAGGGTTCGACTCCCTTCGCCCGCTTTTTTGTAGTCTGAAACCAACCGCTCAGACCATGCGTAAGCCTTGATGCGGACTGAAGAAAAAGCCAGGTGAAGAAAACCATGATGTGTTCGATAACTATAATGGACGGTAGTTATCCAATCAGTTTACCAAGGAGGGTGGGATGATAAATTACACCAGAGCATTCTCTTTTATGTTCGAGGACAAAAACTGGGTCGTCAAGATTTTCCTGGGCGCGATATTTAACCTTCTTAGCCTGGTATTGGTGGGGATTCCCTTCATCCTGGGCTATGTTTTGGAGCTGGCCAAGAATTCAAAGGAGGGGAAGGAGATTCCGCTTCCGGAATGGGATAAACTGGGAGACAAGTTTGTCAGGGGCTTGGTTTATCTCATTATCATTATAATCTATAGCATACCGGGCATTATTCTGTCTTTTATCCCGTGTGTCAAATATTGTCTTGGTCCCCTTTACTTTTTGGCGCTGCTTTTCATACTCCCCTACATCACGGTCAAGTATGCTCAGACCGGAAGCTTTGAAGACGTTTTCCGCTTCAATGAGGTCATCGACTTTACCAAGAAAAACATCAATAATCTGATTGTTGTGGTTTTGCTGACCATAGCCCTGCAGATAATTGCCACCTTCGGGGTTCTGGCTTTGGTAGTAGGGATATTCTTCACTGCGTTCTGGGCAGATTTGGCCATATATTACCTGTATGGAAAGGTGGTTAGAGAAGGAGAAACGACGGAAGGAACCCGGCCCGGAGCAGAGCCGGATACTGAACCGGCAACATCTTAGTCCGGATCCTGAGCAGTTCTCTGCCCGGCTCGGCCGATCTCTTGCCAGTTTTACGGAGAGACTTGGCGGATGGACGTTCGATTTCGTGGTCCGCCACTGGCTGGGGATGGTCAATTTCCATTTGCTTGTGTTTGTGATTGGCGCCCTTGAGGCGCCTCTGCTTTTGCATCTGGATGAGCAATGGATATCAAAAATAAGCTACGGGTTCTATGGTCTTTTCTGTCACCAGGAAAGTTCACGATCCGTGTTCCTTTTGGGCAATCAGGTGGCGATTTGTTCCCGCTGTCTGGCCTTTGGTTCCTCCCTGCTGGCCTTCGGTCTTCTGCTGAGTCTGAAAAGGGTGAAACCTCTTAGCTTAAGACCGGCCGTTTTGCTGATGTCGCCAGCTCTGGTCAGCGTCCTTCTGCAGACTCTGCAAATACGAGAAAGCACCAATCTAGTTAGGGTCACCACGGGAACGCTCCTAGGAGTGGCGGCTTCCCTTTACTTGTATCCTCGCGTACAGAGAGCTCTGAAGGAATTAATCGCCAGGGGAGATGAAACTCCAGGGAGCGGGTAGGAAACCGCAAAGGCGTAAAATTCTGCGAAAGCAATACCTCCTCACCAAGAAAACTTTTTGCAACCTTATTCTTCAACAACGTGTATAATAACTAGGGTAATGTGAAACAGACGTTCAAATATGACAGGCCTTCTTTGATGTTCCCGTTAAAACGACAAAGCAAAAACACGGACAGCAAATCCTTTTTTGAGGGGAGGGTGCTATGAGAAAGCTTTTGATTTTGACCGCAGCTTTCGTTTTCGCACTTATCAGCATAATCAGTCCTTTTGCCAAGCCCAACAAAACAGGAAATGTGGAAAAGAACGTCTACACCGATTCTGAGTTTGGATTCCAGATCGCCGGGTTGGATAACTGGAAAGTAAAGAGCCAGAAAGAACCGTCTGTGGTGCGGGTAATCATGACACAGAAGAATTATAAGGTGAGCACGATTCCTGGTGCTTCCAAGTATAGCACGGCAATCCCCGCAATCTTGGTTTTGGCTGATACCACCTCGCTGTCCCTGGAGCAGGTGGAGAAAACCCTCCTTGAAGGAGGAAAGCTCCTGCAGAACAAAGATGAGTTTATGATAAAACTGGATCTGATCCACAACTCGGAATGTTTGGAGCTGCATGATGTGACGATTGACAGTGCCCCGGCCCGGGATTACACGCTTAAACAGCCCTATAAGAAGACGGGTGAGGACATAAGGGTAAGAGACCCCATCTACGGAAGCTCGGTGATCATTCAAGACTTTCTGGCGGGGCACGTTATCCTGTTCAAGAAGGGGAAGAACATATACGTGGTGCAGTTCTCCTGTGAACGCGAATTCTACTATCCCACAAACTCAGAATTTCAGAAGATAATCGGCTCCTGGAAATTCCTGTCAGAACCATCAGAACCGGAGTGAACTCTCAGGCCTTTTATTTCTCTATCTCTCTCACTCAACAGGGCCCCCGCAGGGGGGCTCTTTTGTTTTGAGAATTAAAAACCTCTGTGGTCCCGAGTTCTCACTTTCAGCATAACCTGCTTGTCCGCCGCGCACGCCTGTGTCTGCCTCATACTTGGTCTCCCCTTCTACGCCTGTTCATAACAAGAAGAGGGCTGCCCAGGCTGAGATCTCCCCGCGATG
>JABAOF010005136.1_pt1 | contig 49711 bp, 54 predicted proteins | sample 7062171 | NCBI WGS metagenome assembly JABAOF01 (sample SAMN14538628, study PRJNA623070) | marine sediment metagenome | biome: marine biome [ENVO:00000428]; feature: marine pelagic biome [ENVO:01000023]; material: deep marine sediment [ENVO:00002113] | place: India: Gulf of Khambhat ... | reverse complement strand
GAAAATTCTGGTGTACTTTTTCTTCAACGAATATCCTCTGATTGCTATAATAGCTCCAAGAACAATCTGGGCAATCACCAAGAACAGCGGTATCAAATCCCCGTTCAGTATGTAGGTTCGATTGTACCATCCGGTCTGTAGTCCAAAAAGAAGGCTCAGTATTCCAGCAAAATAGTGCAGGTAGATGCTTGAGATTATGTCACTAGCAAAAGTCTTCGCGTCATCTGTCAACTCTTTAAGGATGTTGTTGAGTTCCCTCACTTTTTTGATGCTATTCTCATCGGCCATCTTATTCACCTATACTCAAGAATGGCGACTAATCAAAAAAGCATTATTCTAGAAGAAAGCATGTAATACTTTCTAGTCGCAAGCTTGTTCAATTGATGTCTTTATTGAATTTACATCATCTAGAAAATTCTTTAGTAATCGCTTCTTTTTCAAGTTCTCTCTAATTATCCATAAAATATCTGCATCTTTCATTTCTATGAGATATTGCATGTACTCAAATCCTTCTGTAGGGAGCGCTTGAACTAGAACGCTCAAAGTATAACCTAATGCTTTTTTCAAGGTTTTGAACTCGTTAGACTTCCGTTCTCTATTGTTTAGTATTTGGGCGAAAAACTTTTTGTGTAGTTCTAAAGCTCTGCTTGCAATCTGCTTGTTCTTCAACAAGAAAGGTTCAGCTACGCCAGCTGCTACTGCCCTCATAGCTAGCCAATCGTTATTCTCGATCCAACCATTTAGTGCGTTCAATGTTTCTTCTGGTTTTCTCGTTAGCATTTTCTGCAAGCCCTTGGCAACGGCTTCTCTTGTTCGCCATCTTGAATCACGCGATAGTTCTTTCAAAATAGATAGAGCCTTATCAAAGAGCAATGAGGAAAGGGAGCCTATTGCTCCAAGACCAATAGCTCCGCAGAAAGTGATAAATTCACTTGGATCATTGACCGGCGCCTCATCAGAGGAAATGCTAATTGCTTTAATACATAAATCCCATAATCTCTCAGGATTTTTCGAAAAATTAACTTCTATCAAATCAGCAAATGCTGCTGCCAATTCTAAATTTCCTCTAGGACCGGGAAGATTGCTTTTGGAAACTAGATATTCAGTTAGTCCTTTTTCATAACCTGTTTTAAGAAAGTTATCAAGAAGTTTGGCTAAATATTGTTTGTCAAACTCGGTCTTAACCATTTCAACCCAACTTTTTTACTTATCTGAGAACAACAATTTTCAATAGTTCTATTTATGCAAATATATTTTAAACTAATTCTTCAGGATTGTAGCAAACTAAGTTATGTTTGTTTCTCAAGTGTATTTACATCCGAAGGCGCATATTGGAAGTTTCTTTGTTATATGTTTGGTCATGTTCAACATTGAACTACATAGAAAACATAACCATAATAATCTGAATATGTACGAAACATCTCAATTTCTACTTCACGACAAGCAATATCCCGCAGTTTTTCCTTATCACTCTTGTATTTTTCCTTCAAGCTTGGAAGTTTAGCCAATATTGGATCATAATAGTTAGTCCACCAACTTTCAGATGGAAGAACAAAAAACCCAACTAAACGATATCCAACTTTTTTAACAATATCCAAATTCCCTTGTATTGTTTTAATAGTCGGATCAAATTGATCCAAGTATTCTTTGACTTCTGCAGGTACATTATTTTTTAGCCATGAAAGATCTGAAACAACAAGATATCCCTTATCAGTTAACAATCGTTTCCATTCTCGCAAACCTTTTTCAAAACCAATAATGAATATTGCACCTTCAGACCAGATTAAATCAAAAGTGTTACTATCGTAGGTTAATTTTAACATATCACCCTTTACAGGCTTAATTTTGGTGGTTAAACCCTCTTTTTTTATTTTAAAGTCTAATTGATCTAAAAAAGGCTGATGATTATCCAAAGCATCGATCTGACCTTTAGATAGTTTTGCCAATTCAATAGTTTGCATACCTGGACCACAACCAATATCTAATATGCGCGGATTTTTTGGCAAGTCCTTAAGCATCAAATATGCTCTACGAGTTGAATCATTATCACCAGGACCTGCTCTTGGAAGACCGTTGTGTATTTCCCAGAATATTTCAGGTAATTGATCTGACATTAGTAATTTCTCGCTGTATTGAATAGGGAGTATTGCAAATAATATTTTCTATAAACTAATTTTCTAATTTTCTAATTTCTAAATATGGTAAAGTTACAAACCACAAAAACAACATAAAATTTAGTATTAAAAAATTTGTTTATATACGAAATTAGTCCAAAAGTGCTAATTTATTATTGTTCCCCAAAACTTTCAGCTATGTACTTTCCAAAAGCTCTGTTTGAAGATTTGGCAGATATGAAGACAAAGTGGAGAAGCAGGCTAAGGGTTATGCAAGAGTTTGTCAAGAAACCTTGACTAAAAATCTTCTCTAATGGCTGTTTTTGTCAAGAAACCTTGATAAAAACGCTTTTACAACGGAAAAAGGCTAACATAAAAGGGGTAAGTGTTGAGTAAGAGTATACTAGTGAAGGCTCTTTTTCTCTTAGCTGTTTTTTCAGCAAGCTCAATGCTACCCTCCATCTCTAAAGCTCAGCCTCAAGAGAATACTTGGAAAACTCTAACTCCAATGCAACAAGCAAGAGGAGGTTTGGGCGTTGCGGCGGTAGATGGCAAGATTTACGCTATCGGAGGCTCTACCGCAAGTGGGTCCTACCCTCCCGATGCTTTCGCAGGCGAATTTGTGGGGACAAACGAGGAGTACGACACAGAAATTGATGCATGGATTTTTAGGGCTTCTATGCCGACAGCAAGAGCCTATTTTGCTACAGCGACTTACCAGAACAAGATTTACTGTATTGGAGGAGCGGTCGGTTTTACCATTGACGAGAATACAGGGTTCTATTCGTATGTTACGTCTGGAGTTAACGAGGTATATGATACAACCACAAACACGTGGGAAACCAAAAAATCCATGCCTTATCCCCAATTGAAAATCCAAGCCCAAGTAGTAGACGGGAAGATTTACGTTGTGGGCGGAGCTTCCACTTATGTTTATGACCCAGAAAATGATTCATGGATGCTCAAAAAACAGGCGCCTGTATCTCATCCATGGCCGGTTGTTGTGGACAACAGGCTGATTGTCTCGGGCGAATATTCACCGCTTTGGGGTTCTCCCGAGCAGAAGATTCTGGTTTATGACACGGAGACTGACACTTGGAACGAAGGCAAATCTGGTGCAATTGCTGTCGTTCAGGGTGCGGCTGGAGCAACAACTGGCGTGAAAGCTCCTCAAAAGGTTTATGTCTTAGGTCTGATAGTTGAGGCGCTTCTTCCAACAGTGGTTAATCAAGTTTACGACCCCAAGACGGACACTTGGGCGACAGCCACCACCATGCTGGCAAACCGTTCGGATTTTGGTGTTGCAGTCGTAGATGACATTTTATATGTAATTGGAGGTTATCTCCGTGGGTCTCGTCATGTAACTCCAACCGCGGTGAATGAGCAGTACATACCCATTGGTTATGGTGTTCCGCCAGAAATCAAGGTTGTTTCGCCTGTAAACCAGACATATAACGCGTCCAGTGTTTCTTTGGTTTTCACCTTAAATAAGCCAGTTAACTGGATGGGTTACAGTCTTGACGGAGAAGAAAACGTAACCTTCAAGGGAAACACTACCATAAGCGGGCTGTCCAACGGGGTGCATAGTGTTTCTGTTTATGCGAGAGACGAGTTTGATAACGTAGGAGTCTCCCAAATAATCACTTTTAGCATAGATGTACCTTTCCCAACAACCTTAGTAATAGCTTCCGTAATCACAGTAGCTGTTATTAGTGTAGGTTTGCTTGTCTACTTCAAGAAACGCAAACACTGAGCTGAAAGCAGTGTGCGTGTTCAAAAGAAAAACTTTTAGTTGTTAGATTCATAATGCTTTTTGAGAGGTAATATAAACGTCTGACTTTCCACGTGGTGATGTTTATTCAGTTTTGAATGCATTTCAGCCTTTTCTTAAGAGTATCGACATGCTCACCTACATGGAGGAGCATTGGAACGAGGTTCAAGACCAAGAGTGGTTCAATGAAATGCGAGAGTACATGGAAGAGAACCATTTCGGCAGATTTTACAGCGGTAATAATGGCTATTATAGAGGCAGACATGGTTGCTGGGGCGGGTAGACAAGTAGCTCCAGTTCCCCTTTCGATTTAGATGTTTTTTCTAAATTCCTAGGTTATAACTCGGAGAAGAATCTTGATTAAACCGCCGATATTTTCTAATTTTCTAAATTCTAACAGGGCAATCAAAATAGAAAAAATGGAATTTTGGAAAAATCTTGACGGAAAAACAATATCAAGATTTTAGAAAGGAACATTTTTATTTTCGTTAGACATTTGAACTGGGAAATGAATGTCCTATTTGAGTTTAATTCGGCTTGGTACATACTCTTTATAGCCTTCTTAATCTCTTGGCTCATTCTAATGACTATTCGTCGTCAATCTAATAATCGGAGAGAAATTAAGGAACAGATCTTCTTGGCTTTGAGTGGTTTATTTACTTTAGTATTAATGGAATTTTTCGCTGTATCCTTCAATCTGTGGTCTTATACTCCGGGAAATTGGCCCGTGATTCTGTGGCCCACTTATCTTGCAGCCATTCTTTTTGGCTATCAATTGCTACGTTCGATAGAAGGCGTAGTGCATAGATACCCAATCTTACCTAAAACCTAATAAACAATGTATTCTTTTTACAGAGTGCATCCGAGGGCATGAGAGGGGAAGTTCTCTGTTATATGTTTAGTCTTTTGTAAAGCAATGATTTTCTAATTTCTAAATTTCTAACCGGTTACCCAAAATATAAAATGGAATTTCCAAAAAGTCATCTATTTTAGAAAATGAACAGAACTAATTAAGAAAATATTGGAATAAAACATGTAAAACCAAATCGTTTATTAAATATACTGCATTAGATGGTGGGCAAAAACTGAGTTCTTTTTTGCTCTTTTAAGGAGCGAAAGAGAGAAATGGAAGGGAGGTGAAAATGCAAAAATGAACGAAAAAGGTATCTCAGCAATGCTTATAATAGTCATCATCGTTGCCGTGGTAATCGTAGGAGTCGTAGCCTATTGGGGTCTTACCAATACCGGCGAACCAACTCCTACTCCAACACCTACACCAACACCTTCAAACAACATTGATACCGCAACTAGTCTAGGATTTAAGGTAGACGCCTATGGCGAGTTTTATGCATTCACAGCAAAGAACCTTGGAACTTCTAGTATACTGCTTCGGGTTGATGAAGTAGATGCTCAGGGCACTAGTTTTACTTATGTATTCAATCAAGCAGAAGAGACCGTGTGGGCAAGTTTTGCTGGTGCCTGGACGGACGTTTCTACTGATTTTGATTCCTATTGGTCCGGCACGAACAGCGAGATAATCGGATATACAGCATTCAATGACTACAAGACTGAACTTGCAGCGAACTGGTCAGGAAATGGAAACTATGACTACACATCTGGCGAAGACACCTTCCATGTTTATGATATCATCGTAAATCCTGAACCTGAGGATTCTTTGTTCGAACATGGGTAAGCACAAATGCTTTCTTTGGTTACAATAATCCCCTTTTTTCACAATAGGTACATCTTCTCGTATTCTTTGCTTATTACAATATGTTGAAAAAATGTTCATTCTTTCATTCGTGCGCGCGGTGTAGAGAATCAGATTGTGTTTGTTTCGCAAGTGTATTTACATCCGAAGGCGCATATTGGAAGTTTCTTTGTTATATGTTTGGTCTTAACGTAAATCAGATTCTTATCGGCAGCGCACTTAAATCGGTCAATCAAAACTATATCTACGTAGGTAGCTCATGTCCAACGATTTTGCACTAATGATGACGATGATGTGGCCGTTTATTCCAATGTTCCTAATCGAAATTCACTATGCAACTAATTTTTGGAGAAGATTAGGCATCTGGACGTATTTCATAATTTTCTTGGAATGGTTACCCATAGCCTACATCTTGTATTCAATACAAACAGTAATTCTACAATACGAAATTGCAATAGCCTTGCCCTTGCGCATTCTAGGAGCTGCAGCCATAGCCGCAGGCATCGTTCTGCACTTATGGACAGCGAAGATTCTTGGAATCAAAGCCACAATTGGTTACACTGAATTAAAGCCAACAAATGATGAGAAAACTGAGAGTTTGATTACTTCCGGACCTTTTTCTGTGGTTCGCCATCCCTCATACTGGGCGCACACATCAATCCTAGCAGGAACCTTTCTGATTACGGGTATAATCACAGTCGGCGTAATTGCGTTAATAGACTTGACAATAACGTATTTCATAACAACAGAGTTGGAAGATCGTGAGCTAATAGAGAGGTTCGGAAAACAATACAGGGAATACAAGAAGAAAGTTCCTAAGTTCTTCCCTAAACTTCGTCGCTAGACAAGGCAAGATGCCAAAGCGTTCTTACTCGAGATTTCTTGACAAAGCTTCAGTGATTTTCTAATTTTTAAAATTCTAACCGGCTATCCAAAATAGAAATTAAAATTCTAAAAAATTAAATTGATTTAGAAAATAGAATTTAGAAAAACTACATTTAAATGTTTACGTGTCTTGAAATAGAACAGTAGTCATAGACTAACAATAGCAACTGCTCCTTTGGAGGCTACTACTATTGTTGTCCGGGTAGACTCCGAATTTTGTATAGCTTTTTTGTTGAATTTTACAAGAAAGTTTATTAATTGTTTTGTCGCTCAATAGTTGGATATAACAATGTTATGAGGTTTGAATGTTGGTTGGTGAACGTTTTTGTTCAAACAAAAAAATTAGCTCAAATTCAATCGGGAAAACTTGCAACTAACTCAATATCAGAAAAAATTTCTTTTTTAAGAAGTATAGTTGGCAACACCCCATTAATAGAAATAGATAAAACAAATGGAAATGCCATTTTCACAAAACTGGAATATTACAATCCTTTAAGCCACTCAGTTAAAGACCGCCCAGCGGTCTATATGTTTGAAAACGCAATAAAAAAAAGGATAATTGAAATAAAAGATTCTATTTTTATTGAAGCGTCTTCTGGAAATTTTGGAATTGCTTATGGACTCGCGGGCAGGTTTCTTGGACTTAAAACGATTATTGTAATACCAAGTGTTGTAGGAAAAACAACCTATGATAGAATAAAAAAAACTGGAGCTATGGTTGAAAAAACTCCAGATGGATATTGTCCTCGCAGAAATGAAAGAGACGGAGCAATAGTAAAAGTCAAGGATTTGTGGCTTCAAAATCCAAAAATGGAGTATTTGAATCAGTATAACAATCCCAACAATATTAGAGCACATTATGAAACCACAGGTCCTGAGATTTGGAATCAAACAAATGGAAAAGTAGAAGCAGTAGTTTTAGGAGCTGGAACAGGGGGTTCAATTATTGGAATTTCAAAGTATCTAAAACAAATGAATCCAAAAATCAAATGTGTAGCAGTACAGCCTCAAGAAAATCATCATGTTCAAGGATTAAGAAATTATAATGAATCCTTAGAACCGGAAATAATACAAAAGAACCGAAAATTAATTGATGAATGGATTGAAGTAAGTGACAAAGAAGCTTTTAGGACAACTGAATATTTATGGCGCAAGGGTTTTTTTGTTGGAACATCTTCAGGATTAAATTACATTGCATCAAAAATGATTGCTAGAAAATACAAGAATCTGAATGTCGTAACTCTATTTCCGGATTTAGGACTAAACTCATTTAAACTAATGCAAGAACAAATAATTAACAGAATAAAAGTAAATTATAATTAAAGAACAAAATGCTTCAGTCTCGAAGGCATCAGCTTTTCTCTTCGTCTTCTTCAGTTATTGATCTCTAAGAGCAGAGTGGCTTTTGCACCATGTTTAAATTTTGCCATATGATTAGAATCAGTGATATTAATGAGAAAAACAATTTTTTTCATAATTCTGTTTTTCGTTTCACTAGCCTCTCTGATTGGTCTCTTCGTGTTTATGGTTAACAGTTATCCTTCTTCAGAGTATCCTGATTGGATGTCAGACATGTGGAGTCATATGGGAGGGGGGATGATGGGAGGAACAAACGATCCCTACCTCGGGTACTTCGGAGCCTTATTTGTAGTTCTAATAGCAGTGGTTGCTGTGAGTTTAGCAGGAATAGTTTATTTCCTTCTTTTTCCAGAACTTAAAACTGGCCAACCTGGAACTCAAAGAGACATATTAGAGAACTCTAAAAAAACAGATGCGGTAGAAACGATTAGACGAACTTTAAATTCGGATGAACAAAAAATTCTTGAAGTCTTAGAAAAGCATGATGGAAAATATTTGCAGAAATACTTAGGAAAAGAAGCAGGATTAAGCAGACTAAAGACCCATAGAATCCTTGCTAGATTTGCAGAAAGAGGAATAGTAACTTTGGAAAAGAAAGGAAACACTAATGAAGTAAAACTTGAGGAATGGCTCACATAGCCGAAAGCCATTTTACTTTTTCAAAACCGTAAATCTCGATTAAAGCTTCAACAATCTTCGAAGCACAGTTATCGTCAACTTCAATCCCAACTACAAAAGAGCCAATCCTGTAAACGACTGCAACACAACCCTCTTTGAAATTAGTTTCAATAGTGAAATATTCACCTGCGTCTTTTACTTTCCAGACGTGTTTGTCCTCTTCAACAAAGTTAGCTCTGCAAATTGCTTCTCCAACATTTTTTGGCGAATCCTTAGTTCTACAATAAATAAACATCTTAAACCTCTCAACATTGAAAAAATGAAAAGGGGAGGCTCAAAGAAACTGATTATTCCAAAGTTTTATCTTTCCAGTTCTTTCCGAGTTTGCACATACTCTTCCTTGCTTATTTCTCCTCTAGCATACCTTTCTTCTAATATCTCAATCGCTCTTCCTTCTCTGCTGGAACGTTCATAGTAGTGGTCATGAGTGTTATTGCAACTTGAAAGGGTAATCAAGGGAAACCACCCAAAACCACAAAACATACATATTCTACTTCATCTCATACAACAAATCAAAGGGAGGGGCTTACCAGCCTCAGCAACCAAAGCCTCCTCGACGATAGCCTCCAGGACCGTAGTAATCGTCTCCATAGTTTCTGTAGTTGGGATGGTAACCATGTTCTTCCATGTATTCTAACATTTGATTGAACCATTCTTGACTTTGAACTTCGTTCCAATGCTCTTCCATGTACTGAATCATGTCATCGAACCATTCTTCATCTTCCATACCAGTCCACCTAGCTTCCATGTGCTCGCGCATTTCAGTCCACCAGTCCTCATTCTCAGTTTCAGGGATGTAACCATGCATATAATCAAACGGTGTGTTGGTGTAATGTGCAAGCGATAAACCAATGGCGAGGGTTGCTATACCTGTAATGGCTGCAAGTGCTAATGCGATTTTCAGAGTTTTCATTTTTTCATCACCAGCAATACCTTTCTCATCATGTCATAAGTAGGTTGGCTGAAACAAAACTGAAACGGTTTTGAAACAGTTTTAGTCTGAAAAAAATTCAGATATCCTTATTATTTCAGATAAACTGTTAGAATTTGAAAATATAACACTGTTTTGGAAGTGATGGTTATTGGATCACCAAAACCACAACAAAAATCAAATGATGGACCAAAAAAAGATGGATCACACTAAACACAAAAAACATGACATGGGTACTCACGCGCACCATATTGAAGTGTTTAAAAGAAAATTCTGGATATCCCTTATCCTAACAATTCCAATATTGTTACTCTCAGAGCTTATTCAAACCTGGTTCAACTTCAATCTGACAATACCATACCAAAGAGAAATCATATTTCTCCTGTCTCTTATCGTGTATGGCTATTGCGGTCTCCCTTTTCTTAAAGGAATGATAGAAGAACTAAGAAAACGCCAACCAGGAATGATGACATTAATCGGCGTTGCAATCTCTGTAGCTTTCTTTTATTCATCAGCGACTGTTTTTATAATTAGTGGAAAAGACTTCTTTTGGGAACTCGCCACACTTGTGGATGTTATGCTTCTCGGTCATTGGATCGAAGCCAAAAGCGTGCTTGGCGCTTCAAGAGCGCTCGAAGAACTGGTTAAAATCATGCCAACAACAGCCCACTTAATCAAGAAAGATCAAGCTGTAGATGTTCCAATATCAGAACTGAAAAGAGATGATCTAGTATTAGTTAAACCCGGAGAAAAAATTCCCTCAGATGGCATCATCTTTGAAGGAGAATCATTTGTCAACGAGGCTTTACTAACAGGCGAGTCAAAACCAATTTACAAAGAAGTAAACAGCAAAGCAATCGGCGGCTCAATTAACGGAGATGGAATTCTTAAGATAAGGATCCAAAAAACGGGAGAAGAAACGTACCTTTCCCAAGTTATTGCATTAGTTAGACAAGCACAAGCAAGTAAGTCTAAAACACAAGATCTAGCAAATCGTGCTGCTGCTCTCCTATTCTATGTTGCTTTATTCTCCGGAGTACTAACATATTCTGCGTGGTTCTTACTGGGAGTATTGGATGTAGCTCTTGAGAGAGCTGTAACAGTATTGGTTATCGCGTGTCCTCATGCCTTAGGACTGGCAATACCGTTAGTGGTTGCTCTGTCAACTTCAATTACTGCAAAGAGTGGAATTTTGATAAGAGATAGAAAAGCTTTCGAAACAACTAAGGATGTTGATGTTGTCGTTTTTGACAAAACAGGAACCTTAACTGAGGGCAAATTCGGAGTCAGCGATGTTGTATCATTTTTGCCTGAAAAAGAACTCTTAGAATATGCAGCTTCAATTGAGCTAAACTCTGAGCATATCATTGCTAAGGCAATTGTGGAATACGCAAAAAAGAAAGATGTGAAGATACTAAAAATCAGGAATTTCAAGGCTATTCCCGGAAAAGGCGCCAAAGGCATCGTACACAACAAGCAAGTCTTTGTTGGGAGTCCAAAGCTATTGGAAGAATTGAACATAATCACAAGTGATGAGAGAATAATTGATTTGCAAAAGCAGGGAAAAACTGTTGTTTTCATGATTGTTGAGAGCCAGTTGGCGGGTGCCTTTGCATTATCAGACAAAGTAAGAGAAGAGTCAAAGCGGGCCGTGAAACAGCTTAAAGAAAATGGAATAAAAGTGTATATGCTTACTGGCGATTCGAAGGAGGTTGCTGCTTCAGTTTCAAGAGAGTTGGGAATTGATGATTTTTTTGCTGAAGTTTTGCCAGATCAGAAGTCAGAGAAGATAAAATTGCTTCAAGGAAAAGGACTTAAGGTAGCCATGGTTGGTGACGGCGTAAATGATGCTCCTGCTTTGGTTACTGCTGATGTAGGAATTGCGATTGGAGCAGGAACTGATGTTGCTATTGAAAGTGCAGATGTAATTCTGGTAAAAAATGACCCTCGGGATGTAACTAAGCTTTCTTCGCTTTCAAAGAAGACTTACTCAAAAATGGTTCAGAATTTGTGGTGGGCAGCAGGTTACAACATTATAGCTATTCCACTTGCAGCAGGAGTGCTATATAGTTATGGGGTCATTATAAATCCTGCAATTGGAGCATTGTTGATGTCGTTGAGCACAGTTATTGTAGCCATCAATAGTCAAACACTGCGAAAATATGAAAATTGATTATAAACAATACAACAGAAATATTTCAATAATAAAGAATCGGCAGTTTGACTCGCTCATAGACTCGCTTCAGTTTTTCAGCCGAATAGTCAGTATAATGCCTCGCTGACACAGATTTGGGAACTCTTCCGCAAAACGCATCAACATAAGTCTCAGAGACTCCAAGTCTCAGCATTTCTGAGCAAACCACTGCCTCAACTTCTGAGGAGTAATATTCAATCCAGTCTTCTCCTTAGCAGATTTCCAAAATTCCACAACTTCATGCCTCTGCATTGGAAAAATCCTCTTGCTTCTAGACTGCTTCTTTGGTGCCAAATATTCATTAAGCGCTTGTTCTGCTTCTTCATTGTAGAAACTACACCAAGACTTCTTCGTCTCTACCAAATGATTATTAGGTATAATCATTCTCTTTTCAAAATCAATATCATCTGGCTCTAGCGATAGTATTTCTTGTCTTCTCAAGCCACTAGTTGCGTACAATAGGAATAGAGCTTTATCTTTCGGTGTTTCAATTGCCTCATAGAACCTTCGCAGATCTTCTTTGCTCACAATATGTTTTGGCTTGTACACTTGACGAGGAAACCTGAAGCTCTCCACAAGCTCTGGTTTTTCCATGTAGTCTCTGAAGAACACCTTGAGAGCCATCAACGCATTTTTGTAGTAGGCTGGACTGTAATCCTCCAGTGTCTTCAAGAATGTTCTTAGATCTTCTCTTGTAATATCGTTTACATTCTTCTTTGCTGTTTTCAGCAGTTTCCTGATAAACCACACTTTCTCATACGCAGCCCTCCTTGCTCTCCTCAAATCCACAATCTGAAAATCATAAAACCTCTCAAGCATCCCCTCCTGATCTTCAAACTGTAATTCTGGCGCTTTACGAGCCAAAGGTCTCCGCTTCAAGTCCGGCCCGACCCACTCAACTTCATTTTTCAATGTTGAATTGAAGTTATTTGAATTGACTTTTGAAAACTGAGTTATTAGGTGTTTTAAGTGGTTTTCAAATGTTTTACTGAGATTGAAGCCTAGAGATCTAATTTCTAAATTCCTAACGGCTATACAAAATATAAAAATAAAATTCTAAAAAAAGAATTAGTTTAGAAAATAGAAATTAGAAAACCTACGCCTCAATGGAAAACTCTAATTATAAAGCCAAGGAATTCAGCTTAAGCTTATTCAAGTTTACTTTCCAATTTTTCTCTTGAAAAGAGCAAAGAAAATGGTTCCCAAACCCAAGAGCAGCAAACCGATTAAAACAACATAAAAGTCAAACTGGGTTACCATAAGTAGACAAGACATAAAACCTAGGAAAGATATAACCGGAAATCTTCCAATATTAAGGGGCACTCTAAAAGGTCTCTTAAGCTCCGGTTTTTTATAACGCAACCAAATCATAGAAAGATTGACAAGAGCAAAGGTAAAGAAAACTCCCAGACTAGTCATGTTTGCAACTACTTCTATGTCGCCAACAAACACAAAAACCAATGAAAACAACATCATGAGCGCTATAGCTACCCATGGTGTTCTTGTTCTATTGCTAATTCTGGAAAGCCCCTTGGGCAAAGCAGCATCCTTCGCCATCCCATAAATCATCCTAGACCCCACAATAGAAGCAATTAATACTGTATTCGCTGTGGCAAAAAGAGCAACGTAAGAAATCACCAAAAACCCATTGGAACCTAAAACCGTTGATACCGCAAATGCTAAAGGTGCATCAGAAGTCCCTAACACATCCCAACTTGCCAAATTAACCACAGCCAAAGCTAAAAGAACATAAAACACAGTAGTAACCAAAATGGAAATAATCAAAGCCCGTGGAAGATTCCGATAAGGATCCTTCGTTTCCTCAGCAATATTAACCACATCTTCAAACCCTAAATAAGCGAAAAACATTAGAGCCGCAGCCCCAAAAACACCAGAAATGCTTGGAAATTCAAGATAGTTCACTCCTACAAAATTTCCAAACCCCAAAACTATCACCAATATCAATCCCCCGATCTCCACTGCAGTGAACACGATATTCACTTGAGACGACTGCTTCATTCCCACAAAATTTAAAATCGATACCAAAACCACCAAAACCGCCGCTGCAAACACCATTGGAAAAGAAAACAATGCCTTGAAATAGCTAGAAAATCCCAGAGCCACCGTGGACATCGAAACTATACCAGAAAATATAATTAGCCAGCCAGTGAGAAAAGCCAATAACTCGCTTCTAAACGCGTTTTTAACATAGACATACTCTGCAGCTGCCTTGGGAAACATAGTGGAAAGTTCGGCATAACTTAGCCCAGTAAAAGAACTGATCAATGCGCCAATCACAAAAGATAACCACACAGAATTGCCAGCAAGTCCAGATGCTGGTCCAATCAAAACATACACGCCTGCTCCAAGAATTATCCCTACACCGTAAGCGACAGCTCCAAAAAGTCCGATACTTCTAGTTAACGTCAACACATCTCAACTCAATACACATCTAATTCCCAGAATTTATAAAAATACACGCATTTCTTCTCATGGGTGGGTCTTGGTCGATAGTTGGTTTCTTGTTTGGTACTCCATATAGAGGAGAGGGCATTTTTGAAAACAAACTTTTAGCATAGGATTAATTTTCTTGTTTGCCGGCGGAATTGGTATAATAGCTGAATATTTAAAATCCTAAACCATTGTAAATGCATACGTGGGCATGCGAAGGGAAGTTTTATATTATATTTTTAGTCTTTTAGCTGGACACTAATTTTCTGTTTTTTAAAATTCTAATCCTAGGAAAGTTAGTCGAATTTTCTCATTCCACTCCCTGGAGATAGCTTCGTGGAACTCCACTCTTCGCTATTGCCCAGTAATACTCAAATATGTCTTTACACCATTTACGAGCCTTGTCATCGCTTGTTTGAAAACCTATATGATCAAGTTTTTCATCGACTGTCGAGAAAGACAACCGAGCCTTTTTCTCAGTTACCGCAACAATTAAGCTAACTTGGTCCAAAATCCGTCGCTTAATAACTTTATCTATTGCCGGCAGTGGCCGAAAATCAGCTGGAGGCACCATACTCTCCGGAAGTATAAGCCTAAATTCTACACCCCGATTAACAGCCTTCTCCAAAAGCGGTTGAGTACTCATAAGGATTTGATCCGAAAGAATCCACACATACTCCTCTGCTTCATTTATCATGCTCTCCACAAAATGGAACGTTATCATGATGTCATCGGTAAAACTGCACCTCTCCAGATCACCTATCCTCTGTGCGAATTGATCTGGCAAGTAGCGAATAGTATGTCTTTGAAAATAATCTCTGTGCTTTGATAAAAAATTGAGGCTTGGAAGCATTCGGATTGCTCCTTTTCCATAAGGAGTTAAGCAGTATCCTCCATTTGCATTCTTTGAGATTAGCTTTTCTTCGCTGAGTCTCGAAAGATGTCTAGATGTTTCTTGCAGTCCAAGATTCAACGTTCTGGATATGTGCGTGAGCTTGCTATCTTTCTCACTAAGCTTCAAGAGAATTCTAAGCCTATCTTCGTTTGACAACTCAAAAAGTAAATTGCAGAGCCTTTCCGACAGAATCACAACCTGAATTTCATCATGAAAAATTAAGTATCAATAGTTAAATTTCAGGGTTTCTCTTTCAGAGACTTTTTGTCAAATCGTTGTCATTAATGCCAGTGTTGGAAGTTTAATGCAATGAGCGACAAAAATGAGAGCGCGTTTTCAGTTGAGTTGAATTCTAAAGACAACGTCAAGCTTGTTACAATTACGGATAATAATCGAGATGGAGTCTTGATAGAGGGTTTTCTTGGGAAGATAAAGGAACTTGACTTTGTTGAAAATGCTCTCCTTGAGATAAAAGGGTCCAATGGGATCCTTAGGATTGATTTGGGCGCGGATGATTTGAAAAAAATACATCAGCACAAGGTGAAGGAGGTGAAGAAATGAGAATAGTTCGATTCTTTATTTCTGTAATTCTTGCAATAATGATAGTCGCATGGATTTCTTCTGCCGCATTGACAGTTATGCCTGATTCCACTGCCAGCAAAGAAAGCTACTTGGGATACAAAGCACATTGCTCTTTCACTCCATATAGCACGATAATATCAATCATCGGAGCTGTCATAACATATTTGATTGCCAGAAAATGGGGCTATCTAACGTTCAAATGAGGATTGTTTATGCCAATTCCAACAGGATCAAAGAAAAGACATAAAGCTCGTTTGTCAGAGGGGAGCCATCAACTCTCTTCCGCAAATGTTCTTGCCTCAAAGTTCACTTATAAAATTTCATTCACTAAAAAACAGAGACTGCTGATAGCTATTCCTCCCTTCCTTCTTGTAACTATGTACGTCACCTTCAGATTGCTCGCTGATTTGCTGGGAAGAGTGAATGGTTATTTGGGTGGGTTTCTATTTTACTGGTTAATCTGGTGCGGTTTAATTCCTTTTTTAGCAGTTGGTTCAGAAGCGTTAGGAACCTTGTTCAATGACCCTGATAACCGATTCGGGAAACCTAAATGGGTAGGAATACTTTTTTTGGTTGGACCTTTGGTATCGCCATTTTTTACGATGTTTTTGCCAAGAGTTGTGAATGCGACATGGGGGATAGTTTTGACATCAGCTCTCTTTGCAATAATAAATGGTACGATGGAAGAAGTTCTCTGGCGCGGTGCTTTCATTAAAACCTTTCCAAAAAGTTGGATATGGAGCTACCTCTATCCATCTATCTGGTTTGGTTATTGGCATCTGTCACCTCAAACAGTATTCCCTAGCAGTATGCCTGGAGGAGCGTTTGCCTTCGCTACCGTGTCAATTTTTATGGGTCTCACTTTTGGGTGGGTGAGCAAAAAGACGAATTCAATTCGTTACACAACAATAGCTCATATACTAACAGATTTTATGGGTTTGGCGGGTTTGGCTTTCATAGGAGGTGGATATTAAATGAAGAAAGCACTAGTAGTTTATGATACAAGATTTGGCAATACGAGGGAGATAGCTGCGGCTTTAGCCAAAGGTATGAACAAACAAGGAATTGCGGTTGACTATTTGAATGTTGACGAGGTCGATATTAGCAAAATTGACGATTATGGTTTGCTGGCGATCGGCGGGCCCACTCACATGCTAGGAATTTCTGATAGAATGAAGGATTTTCTAAAGAGACTAGAAGCTGTTGACGGTAGTGGAAAACAGGGATTCTGTTTTGACACAAGAGTACAATCCAGATTCAATCATTTTGATTTGAATAGCGCTGCAAAGAGAATAGAGAAAACAATTATGAGAATAGGTTTCAATTTGATTGCTCCACGAAAATCAGCATTGGTCATAGGAAGAGAAGGCCCACTTGAAAATTGTGCACGGGATAGATTTGAGGAAATTGGCCAAAGAATCTCAGAGAAATGGCTAAAGATGTAAGCACACTGCAGTCGCTTCTATTCTTAACCAAACTTTCTTAGGCGTTGATGGATTTTCCATCCGATATATCCACCTATTGCCGCTTCAATTATTATAATTGGTAACAATATCAGGGTAACATAAGTAAAAGTCGATGTGTATTGCTGGGGCAAGAAAAGAGGGTAAGTAAGTATTCTCAAGAATGGGTCAAGAATAAAAAATTCTATAGGACCCATAATAGCCCAAAGAACAATCTTCTTTCGTTTTTTAAAAGCCTTGTACACGCTGTTGAATAATAGATCTGCCTGAAAACCTGTCAGAATTAGCGGCATTCTTGTCAGAATATCATAAGGTGTGCCCATTAAGTAAGTGGGTAGCGTGAGAATAGAGAATATAGTTGTTTGGAGGGAGAACCTCCATCTTCTGCCTTCAAAAAAAAGCAACCCCAAACTAACGAAAATAGCGTGACCCACTGTAAAGAAATAATTAACTCCTGGTATCCCTGTCAATAGCAAACCTATTTGGCCTACTAATGCGGAATAGACAAAACCTCCAACCGAAAGCATAATGACCAGAGTAACATCTCTGCTCGTCCACATAAGTTAAGCAACCTATAATGTAGCTTTAAATTCAAGTTAATCTGTTATTTGGTACTTAATAATTTAGGTGGAAGTCAATTTGAAGAGATTATGGGCAAGAAAACTTGTAACTACTGGGGCAAATCGCTCTTCAATGAGTTATCATCCAAATATTAATTGATATTTCCTTTAGTTCCCATTGCATTCGCATCCGAGGGCATGCGAGGGGAAGTTCTCTGTTATATGTTTAGTCTTTTTAGAAGTTAATGATTATCTAAATATGTCCGGGTATATACGTTGCTTAAGCCAAGCCATAGTCAAAAGAGAAAAAATATTTTCTGAAATCTTTCTCATGACTATTTCCTGCAAAGTCTGCGGCAATGCCAAGTAAGTTTAAGGTTGAGTTTCTTTTCCGTTCTCCCAATCAAAGATTTAAATGATGAATAAGTAGATTCCTATATCTTGCAGGAGAAAAATATGAAGATTAAATATTCTGAAATTGGCGTTTGTGGACTTTCCTGCCGACTTTGTCCAATGTATCATACCGAAGGAAATAGCAAATGTGGAGGATGTAAAAGCGAGTTCAGAATAGCTGTTGGATGCCCCTTTATCAACTGTGCAGTTAAGAAAAAACACATCGAGTTTTGTTGGGATTGCATTGAACATGAGATTTGTGAAAAATGGAGCAAACATAGAGAAGCTGGGAAGAAACATGATTCATTCAAATGTTACCAAAAACTTGAAGACAACATAGCTTTCGTTCAAAAGAATGGAGTTCATGAGTTTGAGAAGTTGCAGAAGATAAGAGAAAAATTGCTAAAAGTGATGCTACAAGATTTCAATGAAGGACGTTCAAAGAGATACTATTGTATTGCAGCAACCCTTTTCGAGATTGACGAGTTAAAAAAGATCTTGGATAAGGGAAAAGAACAGTCAAAAACTTTGGAGATGAAGGAGAAATCCAAAGTTCTTCACTCTTTGTTAGATTCAACAGCCAAGAAAAAGAAATATCACCTGAAGTTGAGAAAATGATTTTCTAATTTATAAATTTTAGCAAAAAAGAAAAAGGATACTGGAGGGCATAGAGCTGCGTTTTGTAGATTAAGTGGATTTAGCTTTCAGGGTTTTACCGTATTTTAGGGCAACAACTGCCGCTGCTGAGCACAAAACTACTCCGTAGACATTGTAGAAAATTACCCAATTCACCGGTGACATTGTTGTTGAGATTAGAATCGCAAAGAAACCTGTCGAGCTGGCATGCATCAAAATCGACAAGAACACACTACCTGTATTTTCGAAAACCCAAACGATCAACACTCGCAACGCCACTAAATGCAGACAAAACCCAAAGAAATAGGGCAACCAATACCCTCCCAAAGCACTAGATTGACTTAGAAACCAAACCATAGCATGCCAAATCCCATGAATTATCCCCAAGTAAATTGCGGTGCTGAGCACGCTTGCTTTTCCGCTCATTTTTGGATAGGCAAACCCTGTCCACCCCGTCTCTTCAAAGAACCCTGCTAGCGGACCTGCGAAAACACCGAAAATAGCGAATACGGGTGCCATTTCTGGAGAAACAAAAACACCTAGCAGCACTGAAACCAAAAGCAAGAGTGCAGGAAAGATCAACAGTGGAAGATACCAGCGTCCAGCAACCTTATATTTCTTCATTCTAGCAAACAATTCTTTGAGTCCAGCTTTTCCATCCGCAAGATAAGTCATCAATAAGCCGGCTATGAACGGGGCACCTAACATTGCTAAAGCCATTGGTCCACCATCACTGAATTCGATAGCTTCACCAGCTAAGAATTTTGGTCCTACCGAAACAAAGCTACCGATCCAAGCGATTGCGAAAGCTAAGACAAAATAGATTATCAGGGAATGACGTTTCACAAAACTTTGATCCCTCATCTGTCTTCACCAACCTTTACACTTTTTTTGGAAAATAATTCTACTGCTAAGTCGAATATTTTTTGTTTAGTTTTGTTCATTTTTATCGCTTGCTAACTAACGATAGTTAGTCTAGTATTTAAAACTAGCGGTCGTTAGCAAAAATATTCTCAACAAAAATCAATCAGAAAAAATGTAATGCATCTCAGTTCTTATTGCATTCGCATCCGAGGGCATGGGAGGGGAAGATCTTTATTATGCGTTTGGTTTTTGGTATCACTGATTTCCTAAATTTAGTTGAAAACTGCTGATCCTTATCTGAACTTAGCAATATTTGAGTATATTAGACCATTACACTGCTGTAGCTCTAGTTCTGTACGTGTTGCTGGATTTGAAAGTGTTCGCATTGAATTCAATTCTCTTATTGGAAGATGATTACCGGTTAAGAAATGGGCAAAATTATTTCTACGTCTTAGTTTTTGTGTCAAGCTGCTAAACCATCTTGGGATTTTATTTCTTGGTTTCTTGAGAGTTCTTTCAATTTTAATCTTCATTTTGTTTTCCCACAACCATCTTAATATTAAGACCTATGTTTTACTATAAAAATATATGTCGCTTAAAAAGATTTCTGTTTAAATGGGAAAATGCTTTTATACTTAACATACAGTGGTATAACTGAGTCTAAAACTATGAAACATTTTAAGAGTATTTGCGATCCTGAAGCCTTTAAGCTTATGGCAGACGAAACTAGAAGAAAAATTGTATTCCTCCTCCGTGCAAAGGAATTGACTGTCAGTCAAATTGCTCACGAACTAAACATTACCCCCCAAACAATCTACCATCATATAAAAAAACTGGTCGAAGGCAACCTAGTGGAAGTTACCCGTGAAGTGCGCGTAGACCACTTAATCGAGAGCTATTATCGAGCCACAGCTGAAGTTTTTCATTTCACAATTGGGAAAAGCTCTCGAAGCAGAGAGGTTTTGCGAGAAGAAACAGAAGCTGCGCTTAAAGCTTTAAAGCGCATTGGTTTCAAACTAAAATATAATCAAAAGTTAATCTCGGAATTAGTTGACCTTATAATGGAGCAGAAGGATTGTTGTGGCGCTAAGGAATATGAGGAGGCTGTTTCGAAACTCGACGAGATAGATTTCTTGACTAAGCAAAACGTGCAGGAATATGTTGGAATACTTTCAATGTCTGATGAAGAATTTGCTATAAGAAATGAGCTTCGAAGTAAGTTCCGAGACCTATTGAAATCTTTACTTGTGAAATAGTTCCTGAGAAGTGTAATTTCATCCTATTTCTTTTGCTAGCTTGCTAAGCTTCCAATTTTTTAAAGATAAATGATTCAGAGAACGATATTGTGTTTGTTTATCAAGTGTATTTGCATCCGAGGGCATCGGGGAAAGTTCATTGTTATATGTTTTGGTCCTTTCTGCTTGCACACCCTACATCAGTTCAGATATTTCTCAGATTGACGTAGTTTCAGCAGCCTCAGATAAGCCGATAATCAGGGAATGGCAGTTTTGCATCTGTTGTCAAAACCAGACCCATCTGAATTACTGTCTTCTCGTTGCCTTCAGTCATTAGATGCGTTGTGTGCATCTCACAACCTCTAAGTTTGTTCAAGGCCTTCAAGCATCTAAGTGCGCTCTTCTCCAACACTGCGCTTGACGCCAGTGCGTTTAGTATCTCCTTCGGATCCAACGATGTGCTGTTTAGACCAATTGTTTTCTTCAACTCTTTGACACTGTGGATAACACTCGGAGAAATTATATCAACTTCATCCGGTATCCCGGCCACTCTCTTGACTGCATTCAAAAGTGCTGCTGACTCAGCGTGAAGTAGCGGAGAGTTCTTTCCAGCAACAATAAAAGTCTCTCCTGAATCCAGAAAAACTTCGATCGCTGCTCCGCAAAATACGCCCTTATACCCTTTTCCGTCAGCCTGCTTTCTTCTAGCTTCTTCTGCTGCTTCTCTAGCCGGTATTACAACTGAACGATCCTCAGGTTTGACGCAAACTTTCGTGATAATCTTATTCATTCTGGCAAGAGTATCGTGAAGGGTGCATCCCTCAACGAAGTCTCTACGATACCTAAAATATCTTCTAACAATTTCCTGTTTACTTGCCTCACGCACCACCTCGTCATCAACTATTCCTTTTTTGATCATGTTAACCCCCATGTCTGTCGGTGATCTAATTTCTGCCATCGGATCATCCTCACCGGTCATCCTTTCGATTATTTTCTTTGTAATTGCAAAATTCTCCACATCTCGATTGTAATTGACTGCCTCTACCCCATGTGACTTATCATGGAACGGGTCAATAACATTAAAATCCCCTATATCCGCAGTTGCCGCTTCGTAAGCGACATTTAAGGGATGGTCAAGACTTAGATTCCATACCGGAAAAGTCTCAAACTTCGAAAAGCCAGACATAATGCCTCGCTTTCTGTCATTGTAAAGTTGAGCCATACAGAATGAAAACTTGCCGCTGCCTGGCCCAGGAGCAGTAACGACAATTATCTTTCTCTTGTTAGCTACGTAATTCTGCCGCCCATATCCTTTATCGCTGAGAAGACTTTCAATATCCTTCGGGTAGTTTGGCAACTCATAATGAACTAAAACTTGTATTCCCATATTGTCGAGTTTCTGCTTAAATCTTCTAGCCGTCAATTCGTTGCTAAACCTATTTATCACAACGGCGGAAACATCCAGTCCTGTTTCATGAAGATCGCTTATGTCCTTGACTATCTGATCATCATAGGTTAACCCAAAGTCTCTTCTAATCTTCCTTCCCTCAATGTCCTTGGCGCTTATACAGTGGACAATCTCCACTTCTCCTCCTAAACGCTTAAGCATCCGTAACTTAGTATCCAGTTCGAAACCCGGAAGAACCCGTGAAGCATGATTATCATAACACAATTTCCCACCGAACTCCAGATATAACTTGTCGAAGAATGAAACTCGCTCAAGAATCCTTTCCACCTGCGCATCCAGATACTTATCTGTATCAAACCCAATCTCTCTAATCATCAAACCAACCTTCTGCCCGAAACCTTCTCACGAAGCCCAAGTGAATGAGAAACACCCAGTGCACGTCCGCCGACATTTTAAGGTTATTAAAGTATTGGAATGTCTCGTTGCCAACAAGGCTTCAACCGGTAGCGTATTTGAATCATATCCGTTTATCAGTAGCTTTAACTTAAAGGCTTTTTTACCAGCTTTGCGAAAATGCAATTTGTGAAAAATTATGCTTTGGAGTTATAATGTGTAACTTTCTCAAGTGTATTTACACCTTAGGGCTCGTAATGGCACTTTCTGAGTTATATGTTTGATCCTTCTGCCGAAGCGATAAAAGTGTATTAAAATTTTTTCCCAAAACTGAACGTGATTACTTGCAGAAAAAGGAATGTCTCTCATTGTCAAGATTCTTTGGCTTCCAAGTTTCTAAGCAACTTCTTAAATCTCGCACTCTGCGAAGGCTTAAGTTCGCTTTTCCTCGAATCTAGCACTGCCAGCACCTCTTTTCTGTTCTCCGAATTAACTGCCGGCAAAATGCTCTCTGCATGCAAGAGAAGATCGCGAGGGATGGATTTCTTAAGATGTTCAATCAAAAATGGAAAGATATATTCATTGTATTTCTTGTCTGTTGATGCCACTCTCGCCAGAGTTTTTATGCCCCACACAACTGTAATCAAAGTTCCATTTTCTACCGCACTAATGACATCATTGATATTTGCCCAAATCACTGCTGATTTCTTTTCTGCAATTGTAGCTAATGCAATCATCGCCCCCCAAACCATTCGATTAATTTTATTCCTTAACAACTTCAGGAATTCATCTACATATTCAGAAATTAGGTCAGGATTGATGTAACCAATCTCGTAGAGAACTTTAAAGCAATCACTCGAAACACTCTTGTTTTTATGCCAAAGGTTTTTAGCAATCGCGTCAATGCCAACTAGATTTTTGGTTTCTGCAAGTTCCTTAGCAAGTTCCTTATTGGGCACTTCGTCACGTCGATTTTGATAATAGGCAATTTTCTCTATAACCAATAAAATCGTTACCCCAACAGTGATTTTTTGCTGACAGTAAAAATATGTGTTTTCTATTAATTAAAATTAAAATAAAATTTCCAAGATTTTTTTCTATTTAGAAAATAGAATTTAGAAAAATTACGATAAAGCCAGACTAGTTTGGAGCAACACAATTCGGACATTTATCAAGTGTTTCCTCAAAAAGACGAGGCATTTATTTAGAAATTCAGATGATTAGAATTAGAGAATTATAGAGGCATATTCAATGCTCCTCAATAACAAGCAGCTTCGAATGTTTACTCCCATAATTATGGGCATCTTTCCAGCTATTGTATTGTTCTTAGTTGGAGGCTTTTCTTCTCTCTCACTCGCTGCTAGAATATCGTTCGTTTTAGTTCTACCAGGTTTTTCAATCCTGCAAGTGACGGTCTCAGAAGAATTTGACTTCTTAGAAAAACTATTTCTCTCACCAATAATTGGAATAGCATTTACGTCATTGCTAGCACTTTACTTGTCCTTGTTAAATATTCCAATAAATGAAACAACAGTCGTCATGGCTGTTCTTTTTCTATCAATTCCTCTACTAGCATATTCATGGAAACTGGGAAAACTCAAGAGAACAAATTTCAAGTCATCACTCACGCCAACCACAATTTCAGTGCTAACACTTCTTGTCACTATATCAATTATTATTATGGCCCTGCCAATCCCAGAAAATGGAATCTTAATTCCTACTGGTGATGACCCAGCCACCTCCACTTTGGTCGCCACTATGATTGTTCAGCAGGGTAAAATCCCCCAATCATGGGCACCATATTTTGCTGAACTAACTTCATTCACATACCCCCCAGGATACCCTTCCGTCCTAGCTTTTCTCTATCTTCTAGACACATCAAACTCCATACCAGTTCTTGCTGTTCTTTTCGCGGTGTTGTTCGCCTTGATACCTTGTCAAATATTTGTTCTCACCCGTAGACTAAGGAGCGACCTTAGGGTTGCGCTTTTTTCAGCAGCTTTCCTTGCTTTGCCGTCATTTGGTTTCTATCAAATGGTAATTTTTGGTCGATTCCCAGCACTCGTTGGAGTTACCTTAACTGTAAATCTTCTAATTTTCTCATATCTTTATTCACTTATTGGAAAACGCAAACTGCTGTTACTAGCAGGCATTACATTAGCAAGTCTGTTTTTAGTCTATAGCACTTCATTCATAATTGCCGCATTTTTTGTAATTCTGTTCTTTTCATTTGGATTGTTCTTTTTTAGAAAAAAGAGAGAGAGCCTTTTAGGAGGTGCAACAATCATTATTCTGGCAGTCCTACTTGCGTTCCCCTGGATTTTTAATATTTTCAATAGACTAACGATCGAAGTTCCGACAAGAGAATACGAAGCACTTGTATACTGGTATAATACATATTCGCTGCAAAACAATATTGGCTCAACAAACATCTTCATGTATTATGGCTATTGGCTTTTTCTGCTCGGAATTATTGGTTTGCTCATAATCATGGCAAGAAAGAGAATCGGCAGTTTTCTTCTAGCTTGGTTTCTCAGTATATGCCTATTAATGTCAAACGAGATATTCCGATTTCAGTTCCCAGGTTGGTATTATCTTCAATCATGGAATTTTCTCAATCCTCTTTTGGCACTTCCTTTTTCGGTGCTAGCAGGAATTACTCTGGTTAGAGCCTATGATTTCTTGAAAGAAAGACTTCGAAATTTTTCACGCAAAATGATGAAGATTGAGCGTCGAAACTTGCTAATTGTAGTAGTTCCTGTACTTGCAGTTATTTTCGCAGCAACAGTATTAAAATTCTGGAATACATCAAGCAACAATAATTTAAGGAGTCTTCAAAAAAACCGAATATCTACAGCCGACTACAATGCAATACAATGGATTTCGAATAACACACCAGAAGATTCTGTAATATTCAACGATCATTGGGTTGGAACTCCAAGCATTTGGATACCTATAATCAGCCATAGACGCATTGTTATGCCATTATTAAGCATATCCGAGGTTGGATGGACAGATATAATGTTTACAAGACAAGACGAAAGTATTATCGTCGCTAGAAACCCTAACTCAACAGAGGCATTATCTATCTTGAAAAAATATGAAGTATCATACATATATCTAAGCAATAATTATAGCGTTCAAGTTGAAGAATGGAGAAACAATTATGATGCGAATTTGTTTCTGCAAAGTCCTCATTATGAGCTCGCTTTTAATGAGGAGAATGCTTGGGTCATCAGAGTGATATTTTAACACGCTATAATAGCCTATCTAAGAATCTCGACATCAGCTGATGTTTAATAAAACATGAGATGCAGAATTTTCTAATTCCTAAATTCTAAACGGGTATTTAAAATTGAAAATTGATTTTCTAAAAATTTGTTTGATTTAGAAATTAGAATTAGAAAATGCTGGAAAATGCGTTAATTAGATTAGGATTTAAGCCAAAAACATTATGGCAAATTTGCATCTAAAGGCTGATCGAAACATTTTTAAGTAAATCTTTACTATATTTTGGTAAATATTATCTTGGAGATCCAGTGCATGGGATTACTTTCCACACATGAATCAATTGTATGGCACGAATTTCAAAAAGGAAAAAACACAAGCACCATAGCAGCAACACATAAAAAAGATTCATTGAGTCCTGCATACGTTTCCAGAGTTCTCAACAGAGCACGAAAAAAGATTGCGAAAAAACTCAAAGACCACGCCAATAGCCACCGCCTAGACATTGAAACCCTCTTAGACTACAAAGGCCTCCTAATCGGATTCGATTATCAGACAAATACCCAAGTATACATATTATTCACAGAGAAAAATGGAATAGTAGTTTGGTACAAACATGATTCTTACGCAGGCAAATTGTGTCCAAATTGCCCCAAGGAGGAAGAATGCAGAGAGACGCTAGATAACATATCCAATGAACATAACATCCAACTGAGAAATGACGAAAAACAGCTATATATGACAGAGCAGTCAATCGCGATCTTCAACAAACTCGCTGCAAAGGAAACACCACGATACAAGAGGCAAGGAGGTGATTAACCTTGGGGAGAGAAGTTGAAGAAAAAATCATCAAACCGCCCGTCAAACAAATCACTAGCGGAAAGATATTCAAACCCTCGCAAGCGTTTCTTTATAAGCAACTTTTTCAAGCTACCTCTGTCTACGCGTTGATATGGCTCTTCACGATTCTATGCTTTGTGGGTTTTTCCCCCTTAATTGCTGCAGAAGAACCTGGCATATTTACGAGTGCAGCTACAGTAATCGACACCTATTTCTTACCAGTGAACTTATGGACCTTAGGAATCAACCTCATATGGTTTGTGCCCGCTCTGATTGCAATACCTCCATATATAAGGAGTATAGAATATTCCGTAAAAGCTGAATCCGGAGATATAATGCCAGAAATCTACTCAAAAAGAGGCATAATAACCATAACCCGCAAACACGTTCCATTCAGAACCATAACAAACATCTCCAGCCGAGCCGGCCCATTCGATCGGCTATTCAAAATTGGCTCAGTACACATAGAAACCGCAGGATACTCAGGAGCTAATCAAAAAGGCCCAGAAGAGAAAATAAGTGGTATAGTATTCTATGAAGAAGTCCGCGACTTCATTTTAAAAGAGCTACGAAAATTCAAAGAACCCTACGTAACTGGGACTGAAGTAGTTCATCCGACCGAGGAACCTGTACCCAGAATGGAAGGCCTTGACGACGAGATATTAATCACTCTCCGCGAGATACGCGATATACTAAAAAACAGAAGAAAATATAACCGTCCTTAGTTTCAGTTTTTTCGCTTTCTCTTTTTACAAGATTAAAGCCGAGAGCTTTCGACTTTTTAATTAATTCTTTATCGATTTAGAGAACTAGATTGTGTTTTTGTCTCAAGTATATTTACACCCGAGGACGCGTACAGGCACTTTCTATGTTATATGTTTGGTCACTTTCTATGTTATATGTTTGGTCTTTTGTTTCTATACTATTTTCTTAATTTACTAATTTCTAAATTCTAATAATAGAAAAGTAAAATACAAATTGCCGTCCTAACTCATGATAAAGACAGCTTTGAAGTGGCAATAATGAATAATAAGTCAAAACCATGTTTAGTCGCTTGTAGCGTTCTAAGAGAAGAAATCGAGCAACTCATTGAACAGGGTGAATTAGATGTCGAATTGGTCTTTGTGAGCAAATATTTTCATGTAGATTATGCCCAGATAGAGAAGAATCTTCGACCAGTACTCAAAAGAGCAATTGAGCGATATCTAGGAAATGTTATCCTCGTCTATGGCGACCTATGCTTAGGCATGGACAACGAGATGAAGAAGCTATCGGAGGAATATGGTGTCGTTAAGATTGAAGCTTTGAACTGCATTGACTGCCACCTAGGGGGAAAAGGAAAATCCGCCCAAGCAGATCCACACCAAGACCTGATCTTTCTGACGCCTAGCATGACGGACTTCTTCAAACATGCAAAAGAAACTATGCACAAAGAAGGCTACGATGAAGATGCCTTTAAGCAGCTCTTTAAAGGAATTAGAGGCATTGTACTACTGGATACCTTGGGAAGCGCAGCTCGATTAAAGACCGAAGTGGAAGAATTAAACACGGGTCTCAAAATATTAGAAACTAGAGAGATAGGGTGCGAAAACATGAAGAACGTTATCAAAGAGGCAATCACAAAAAGCAAAGCTCAAACAACCGACTCTTGAAATTACTCCCAAAATTATGATTTTTAAAAAGTATGTGCTTATTCTCGATGATATTGGAGAAATCGTAACTGTATTCAAGTTGATTTTCTGATTTCTAAATTCTAACATAGAAAAAAATGGTAGTTTCTACTTTCTCTTTCTTAATAATATGATAACCAAAACAACAACTAGGAAAATCGCCACACCTGCTATTACGAAAATAAATTCTACAGGAATATCTGTGCTTTTTTGTTCTGACGTAGGAGTAGGTAACTGAGAAGGAGTTGGAGTAGCTTGTGGAGAAGACGAAGGAGACGAATATGGCAAAGGACCTGGAGAAGCAGTTGCGCTATTCTTTTGTAAAAGTAGATCTTAAATTCATATTTTAAAATCATAAAGCAGTTAAATACTGTAATCTTAATTTCAGCTTCAGATGAAAAATCATGAAACATCAATACAGCTCCAAAGAAAGAAACAAACTTAAGCTCAAAATGGCAACCGTTTTTAGTGAAAAACTCCAGACGCTTTCAACGGAACTGCAGGAAATATTGCTAGATGACCTGGTTTCAGCTTTTGAAAACAGACTAATTGTGCTTAATAAAGCACAATCAAATGTGAAGCTGGAAATTGCAGAGAGGGTTAGTTGTGCGACGGTCCAAACTTGAAATGTACGTAGACATTCTTTCGGTATTATCTCATCGAGGCCCGCTTAAGCTTACCCATGTCATGTATAAGGCTAACGTTAATTGCAGTGTGCTTAAGGAATATCTGGATTTTCTAATAAAACAGGAACTTATTGAAGAAAGACCAATGGGAAAAAGCCGGATTGTATATTCGGTTACTCAAAAAGGCTTGATGGTACTCAAATACTTTAGGGAACTCAAACAAATGCTTCCTATCTTGGAAGAAGAACAAAGGAGAATACCTCCAATCTTCTAGAAACAGCCGCTTGCGGAAAAACAAGTTTAATCCGTTTTCTTTACGTATTTACGCTTAGAAAACTAGTGCTACTCTTTCCATTTCTTTTATTGATATCTTTATGGCATCTGAAAGGAAATTCTTTTATATATTTGGTTCTTTTAGAAAGCCAATTATTTTCTAATTTCTAAATTCTAGCATGGTATTCAAAATAGAGAAAAGATTTTCTAAGAATTTAATTTATTTAAAAAATAGAATTTAGAAAATGCTGAATAGTTTGTTGGATTAAAACGCGCGCTCATCTAAAGACGATCCATAGAGCATAACTAAAATTCTTTACTTGAGTAACTTGCATGCACTGTATACTCTGCAATCTATTAGAAAAGCTGCCGCTAACATAACTACACTAATGAAGAAGGGGATAAATGAACCCCCAAGAGCCTATATGAAGTCACTCATTAATGATCCTGGAATTTTACGGGGATTAAGAATTGGAAGACAACTGCGAAAAAAGAGAGGGAAATTATTGGTTTTCCAAATCCTGGAGTCTCTTGAGAGCGTTTGATATTTCTTCATCGCTGAAGTAAGGTTTCTTGGATTTCAGAAAATTCACAGCGTCTTCAACTTTCGAATCCGAATCTGGCGAACACTGCAATAAATAATGAAGCGATACTAGAAGTTCTAATGCATCAGTCGATTCTATGTCATCATAAAGAAAGAGTTTGAGTCGCCTTATCTTGGCCCTATCCTCCGCCGATAGTTTTACTGGCTTAGCAACATATTCTCGTTCTTTTTCAATTACATCGAAGATTATTTTTGTTAATTCCGGACTATATGGTCCGTGTAAATACCAATTATAGGAAAAACCAAAATTCAAATGGAAAACCTTGTCCAAGAGGTACACAATTTTTTGAATTCTCTTCCTTTCAGAAAATGTTTCCATTTTTGGATTTATATCGAGCATTTTCAAACAAGCAAATAATCTATCAGTTTCATTCATAAAAACTGCCGCCACTCTTAATAAATGCTTTCAAAGAATCTTCAAACTTCCTGAAGATTTCCCTTCCATACTCCGTTATTTCATAAGAAGTCCGAAGCTTTCTGCCAATTATTTCTTTATAAACTTTAATGAAATCCAAACGTTCAAGAACTTTCAGATGACTAGCAAGGCTGCCGTCCGTTATCTTCGGAATATTATGTCTTAGTTGCCGATACTCAACGTTTCCATGATAAAACAACGCTTTCATTATTATCATTCGATCTGGATGGAATAGAACCATTGGAACTGTTTTAAGTGCCAAATAATCTTCTTCAACTAAATTACGCTTTTTCTCTCTCTTATTTTCCAAAGTCAAAGCATATTTCCTATTTCTCAATGGGAGAACTGTTTCAATATTAGTCAGCATCATTTATACGTTTTGTGTTTCAAAGCATAAAAATATCCAAATTTCCTGTAATTAGAATGAACTTAACAATCAAAAGCACTTTGAAAACTTAGCCATGAGGTTATTTTCTTGTTTTCTTAACAAAAGGACGGGAGCCTTGGATTATCCATCAAGTACATTTGCAACAGCGGGCAAGTGAAGGGAAGTTATTTGTTATAAGTTTGGTCTTTTTGCTTTTATACTAATTTCATAACTCATAATTTCTAACCTTTTGTAAATTAGTAGAACTTTCTAATTTTCTAAATTCTAACTTATTCTAAAAACTAAAAAATTAATTTTATTCCCGATAGTCTTCGGGAAAACGCCTATCCCAAATCAAAACCAATACGATCTAGAGGTGGTACTTGATTTGAAAAAACAAACTTGTTCAACAGTTTGTGACCCTGATACCTGTGATACTTTTCAATTCATGGCAAAAACCTTGAAAATGAAGGTATTACATCCAGGAGGTTTAGACTCCACTAGACTAATGGCCGAAAAAAGTAAAATCGCTCCAGACAACACAATTCTCGATGTTGGTTGCGGAAGTGGGTTAAGCGACGTTTTTTTAGCAAGGAATTATGGCTGCAGAATAGTTGGTGTAGACATAGATATAGGAAGTCTAATTAAAGCCCGAGCTGAAGCTGTTTCAAATGGTGTAGGTGACCGAGTAGCCTTCAAACTTGCCAATGCAAACGATCTTCCTTTCCAAAATCAGACCTTTGACGGCGCAATTTTTCAAGCGGTTCTGATATTCACCAATAAGAAAAAGGCTTTGAACTCAGTGTGTCAAAAGATTCGTCTTGGAGGTTTTCTCGGAGTAATTGAACTTGCTTGGAAAAAACCTCCAACTGAAAGAATTGTCACTCGAGTAAGAGAAACATTGTGTTCTGCAGCGGTCAACACAGAAGTCCATGAAGATTGGATACGATTGATGAGACAGCATAATTTCAGGGTTGTTTATTCGGATTTATTGGATCACAAGTTCGATTTCAGCGGAATGTTGAGAAACGAGGGTCTTTGGTCTTCTCTGAGAATTGCTATGAAATACATCCGTAATAAATCTGTTAAAGAAAAAATGAAGCAAATCACAAGTCTTTTCAAAGAAGCCCATGAATATTTAGGTTACGGGATATATGTAGCTAGGAAGTCGCAATTTGATAGAAGCCTTGTTGAACATCCGAATTCCAGAGCTCTGGGTTACGCCAATAACTGAAAAGTATGACGTAGTTGTGTCCTGCCAAATTGGAGGATACTCAAGCAAAGCTGGGTGGGGAAGCGTGATTATGAAGGGCTCTCGCAAAATGTTGGATAGTGCAATTGATGATTAGAGAACACCCTTCAGTTGGCGCCATCACAATCAAGACTAGTCAGCCAGGTTCTATAACATTCATCGTGGAGGTAGTAAAATGCAAGGCATGTGAAGTTTTGATGAAAGCCAAAGCGTTCATGATCTTTCCAGTGAGCATCCATAAAGGACGGATGAAATGGCTACTGATAACAGATGATAATCCTACTGTCGGAAAGATTGTTAACGACCTAGAGAAGTGTGTTTGCGACGTCAAGATTGAAAGAGTTACCCCTTTTGGTGGAAAGGGAATCTTGACTGAGAGGCAGGAAGAGCTTGTACGAGTTGCTCTTGCCTCCGGTTTCTTTGATTTTCCTCGAAAAATGGGTAGCGTGGAACTTGCGAAAAAACTTGGTATATCGGTGTCCACACTTTCCGAAATTATGAGGGCTACTCAGCGGCGCATTTTTTCTGAATATCTTCGATCATAATTACATTCTTTTTAAAGAACGCATAATTGCAGTTTATAGGCTACGAGTTTAGTCTTTTGACATTACACTAATTTCTAATCTTACAATTTCTAATAGTTCTTAAATTCTGATTTTCTAATTTCTAAATTCTAATCCAACAAAAAGAAAAAATTGACTTTTATCCCAAACTTTATTTCCTGAACAATAAATCTTGAAAATGCGAGTGTGTCAGTTGCAATACCTAGTTCCTGTGAAACCATCTGAGGCTGAAGGATTAGTTGCCCAAGTTTATTCCCAAATAAAACAAGATTTTGGCAGAATTGTAGAGCCATTTACTCTGCACTCACCCATACCTCAACTTCTTGCAGGAGTCTGGATGGCATCTAGAGAATCCGAGCTTGTAGGAGACGTCCCCCGAGAAACAAAAGAAGCAATCGCAGCCTGTGTATCTAAACTCAACCAGTGTCCATACTGTGTAGATGCTCACACAATAATGCTAACAGCAATAGGGGACAAACAAACAGCACAACAAATAGCAAAAGAACAATACCAAAACATAAGGAACCCAAAAACAAGAAAAATTGCAGAATGGACTTTGGCAACACTCTCACCAGACTCAAAAATAATCAACAATCCGCCTTTCAAAGCGGAAGAGGCCCCGGAAATAATCGGCACAACAGTCTTCTACCACTACATTAACCCATTAGTCACAATATACTTGGGAAAAACGCCGTTACCCCTTCCAATCCTCAGGACTCCTATGAAAAGAATTGCCAGCCGCCTCTTTAAGAAGGCTGTAAACCGTCTAAAAAAACCTGGAACATCACTATACCTTCTACCAGAAGGGAGCCTACCTGAAGACCTTACGTGGGCTGAAGACTCTCCTCACGTAGCAGATGCATATGCCCGTTTTGCAGCAGTAATAGAAGACATAGAAAAAACTTATGTCCCCATGATAACCCGAAAAACAATAAACCAACACATAGATGAGTGGAGCCCAGATGCCCAGCAAAATGAAATTCAATGGATAAGAGAAAAAACAGCTAAAATGGATTCCTTAGCAAAAATCGCAACCGCACTTGCCCTTCTAACCATAAATGATCCTTATCGAATAGACAAAAAAACCATAAACAGATTTCAAAGACACTGTTCTCAAAAAAATCAACTATTAGCAATCACCGCCTGGGCAAGCTTCATAAAAGCAACAAAAATTGGAACATGGCTAGCCAAACAGTAAACAAATTATACCCACGCACATGCAATGGGACTGTACATGTTATATTTTTAATCATTGTTTTAATGGCTAAAGAGTTGGAAGAAAATGTTCATAAGGAAAAGTATCGGAAAAACGCTCTTGTTCATTAGCCTTCTCCCTATAGCCTTCATAACATATGCTTTCTTAAATCTGGATGTATTTTAAATTTTAACACGAAACAAAATTGAATTTAATTTTTAAGAGGCTAATTGATTTCCTTGGACAAATGTATAGATCTGAGTTAAAAAAAGGGAAGCTAATTGAGGTTCTCTAGGTTTGCATCGATTATGGTTTTTTGGTTCAGTTATTTGTGTGTCTCCAACTTCTCGTAACAACCAACCAGGTGTGGGTTCGTGAGCGCTCAAGCCCAGAAACTGTTCAATCAGATTCCAAAAAACTGGATCATCACGGGTTCGGAGAGTATCAAGATTTGCATAATCAGTGATTTCCACATGACTGCTGTATGATAGGGCCCAAACCCCAAGACGTAGAAGCATGTTTTTAGGTATTTCCATCCTTTCGGTGCGTGGGCGGCTTTGGTTTTCTCGTTTTTCTTATGAATTCCTGAAATTCTTTGGCTCTGTTCTCCTTAATGTTGAAATTCATAATTCGCAGCATTTTCTCACCCGTTGCGTTCTGAGAAGAGGGTAGTTTTTTGATAATCCTTTTTATTTTAAAATATTTGTAATAACTCTAAATGTAGGTGTACGTTTCTCAAGGGTATTTACACCAAGGGGAAAGACTAGTATAAGAGGAATAGAGTCAATAGGAAGTCCGATCCTCGGCATTTGTAACTAATTTAGAAAATAGAATTTTTGAAGTATTCATAGTTCGTTTGTTAGGCCAAGATTTAATTCAATCCCAAGGTCATGTGTAAGAAGAAAAATAGAAAAAGATGGAGGAAACTGGAAAAGGACTTTGATGGGTTGTTATCCCAAGGTTATCTTTCGTTTCTTCTTTGGCGACTTTTTGGGCAACAAAATCTCCAGAACTCCGTCCGTCAAGTTGGCAGTAACAGCATTTGTATCTACTGCTTCAGGTAGCTGCACAATTCTATTAAACGATTCACAAGCTCTCTCTTTGCAAACATAGCCTTTCGCTTTCTTATCATATTTCCAGCCTACTCTACCGGTAATTTCCACCGAGTCTTCTTGAACTTCGATTTCAATATCCTCTTTTTTAAAGCCTGGCATCTCAGCCTTAAGCATATAATCTTTGCCACGATCTTCGAGATCTATCAACGGGACTCGAATTTCAGGGAATGCAGGATAAGTACTTGTCCAAGGGGATGGAAAAAGTAGGTCTTCAAAATTACTTCTGAAGCTTTCGAAGATGTCGTCAAATGCTCTCCATAGTTCCGATCCGATTGGTGCAACAAAAAATGGACTTTCTTTTCTTCGAGCAACAATTGACTTCTTTTTCTTTTCGACTGGTACTTCCGTCTTCCTAGAAGTCGCTTTCTCGGTTACCTTCTTCTTTTTTGACGTTTTCATCACCATCAAATAGCGATGTTAACAAAAATATATCCTTTACTACAGAAATCAATTAAAACAAATTTTAGATGCTATTCTTTTCCAAATCTTTGTTGATCTATTAAATTTTCCCCGCTTTTTGTAAGATCTTACACAGATCACAAAAAGAGTCGCTCAACTCCTTTGGACTAATTTCCGTTGTTGCTGCCTTTTCAGCCATCCCAATAGCTGTCTCTTCTAATACTGGCAAGACCTCTTCGTAATTTGGGACGCCCTTGCGTCCGCGCTTAGAGGATAAGTATTGGCTTATTGCTGGTTGGGATGTGCCAAGCTTTTTGGCTGCTTGTTTTTGCGTGTAGCGATACTTCTCGATGAGCTCTTTTGCCACTAGAGCTCTGTAGAGTGGCAGATAACTACGAGCAATGTATTCGCATGAAGTGGACATATATTATTCACCGATTAATAGTTATTACAGGTTTATATTTAAAACGTTTAGCATCAACCTAATAGAGGATAATTGCAGGATTTCATGCAGGTTATTCTTCAAGTAGAAGAGGAAGTGGCTTGTAAGCTTCTTTTTTGTTGATCCTTATAGTTTCTGACTCATTGTGTCTTTTTTGTTTTGGATTTGCGAGAGCTTTTTGTTCCTTAACGATAAAGTGAATTTCACTATTGGGATAATTAACAATTCTCAGCCTCTTTATTATCTAAAACACCCCATATAAGCCTGTTATATGAGTAAGGTTTTCTGGAGTTTTTCATTCTCAAGTGAATAGGCACCGAAGGGCATGCGATGTGAGGTTCATTATTCAGGGGTTTGAGTTTTTGTTAATCTTTCTATTTCTTGCTTCAATCTCTCAATCTTTTTTGGATTAGCAGCATCAACAAGTTCATAAATTCTTTTTTTGTCTCTTATTTCTTGCATTCTTTTCTTTCTGTTTTTTGGTACAGTATAGATGGGATAAACTCGCCAGTACATTCTAAACATTAATGCTTTCGGATCAATTGTTTTGTTTACAAGGCCTTCATCAACCAGTTCTTTCAGATAATCAGATAATCTCTGTCTTGATATGTGCCTTTCTGAACCCTTTTCAACGAATTGTTTTCAGAGGTGTTTCCATCTCGCCTTGCCTTTTTCATCAATAAATAATGTTATATCGTATTTTGAAAAGAATTCCCGTCTCATTATCAAATTTGGTCTACAATTAGACTAAGTCCAAACTAAGACTTGTACTTTTCGTTGATTCTTTTTTTCTTAAATTCTTTCAGTGTTAGAGGTTTCTTTCGTCCATCAAACACGTGCCGCAGCGCCAAACCTGGACTACGTAGAAGCATCCGTGGACCAGAATATCTCATAATTTTCTTCGCTTTCTCTCTCATCTGAGGTTGATAGCAGTGCACTAAACATTTGTCACAGGTAGGTTTCTCTTTTTGAAAAGGACACTTGTCTAGACGAATGAAAGCGTATTCCAAAAACTCAGTGCATTCAGGACATAATTTACCACCTTTAGTTTTGTGGTGAGCTCTGCAGTATATTTGAATCATTTTGTCTATGGTTTTTTTCTCTCTTGTAATCCGAGGATGTTGCTTGCTCAAGTCTAACTCTCCCTTTGAGACATGTATGACTCAATAAGATAAGGATGTTTCTTCTCCAATGCATAAAAAAAGAAAGTACTGACTTTGCTCCATCTTGTGATATTATTGGATATAGATATCCTTGGAAAAAGTTTATCTCTCTTTTTTATCCCCACTTATGATTAAATATAGATATAATGGATACTTTGCATCATGAAAACAGAAAAGAATGTCACTTTTAAGGGCAGGTTTCTTGGCGTTGTTTTTTTGGTAGTTGTCCAACTAATTAATGGATTTATTCACACATATTTTGGCTTCGCCTTACTTTTGGGTAGCATAGTTCCAGTTGCCTCTTCCACAAATTCACCAGTGATTTTTAGTTCCTATACGTTAATTTATGGACTATTGACAATCTTTTTCACGTACTTGTTTTGGAAGGGTAAACGTTTAGGGTGGATTGGAACAGTAGCCATCTCACTATTTGTGATTATCGCGGATACTTTAACTGTGTTTAATCTACTCATATTTCTCGGTATTATTAAGACAGCGGCTATTGGGGAGATACCCTACAGTCTAATAATAATAATTTACCTTATTCAAAATCATATTAGATCAAAATACGACATTGAAGTTTAAGCCAAAACTCAAATCAAGATTTTCCACTTCAAAATAACCTAATTTCAGTGAATTATAATTTTCTAAAATTGCAAATTTTCAACTCAACAAAAAATCTTGAACACCTAATTTTCCAGCGCGTATAAGCTGATTAGTTTCCAGATTTAGCTGAATCAAAAACTATTTTTTAGACTTCGAGCAAGGTTGGTTTGAGAGACAATGTTGTATCAGATAAAAAGAGATCTGGCGCAACTAAGTGATCCAGAAAGAGCAAAAAATCTATCAAGGTTTTTTAAGACGGGAAAAGGTCAATACGGTGAAGGCGACGTCTTTTTGGGAATTCCAGTTCCAGAACAGCGCAGAGTAGCAAAAAAATATATTGATTTATCATTGAGTGATATCCAAGAATTACTTAACAGCAAAATCCATGAGCACCGCTTCACTGCCTTGGTAATATTGATTGCTAAATATCGAAAGGGTGAAGAATGGGCTAAAGAAGAAATTTTTAATTTCTATATTAAAAATACTGAGAACATCAATAATTGGGATTTAGTGGATTTGAGCGCACCAAAAATTGTTGGAGATTACTTGCTCGACAAAGAAAGATCTATTCTATATAAGCTGGCAAAATCGAATAGTTTGTGGGAGAGAAGGATCTCAATTCTTTCTGCTTTCACGTTTATTGATAACAACGATTTTGAAGATGTTTTGAATATTGCAGAGTTGCTTTTGCATGATGAACACGATTTGATTCATAAAGCAGTTGGCTGGGCACTTAGAGAAATCGGAAAAAAAGATCAAAATCTAGAAGAACGTTTCCTAACCAAACATTTTTTTCAAATGCCAAGAACTATGCTAAGATATGCTATTGAGAAATTTAATAAAAGAAAGAGAAAAAAATATCTAGCTAAATTTTATCAAGATTAATAGCATTAGGTTTTCTAAAAAAATTTTAATCTTTTTCAAAGCGCTTTCAAAGAAATATAAATTAATCATATTTGTCTAGAACAATTGAGGGTATCAATTGTTTGCTTCTATTTGTCATTGAAGTAGCAAAATATTCTGCCCTTTTGTTTGGAATATTCATTTTATTATTTTTCGTTGTGCTCAGAATTGTTCGACACTACTATCATTTTTCTATTCCATCATTTCTCACCCAACTTATTGACAACCCATTTCGCAGAAAATTTATTCAAAAACCTCATATTATCGCGAATAGGATGCAGCTACATTCTGGAATGAAAGTAGTTGAGATTGGTCCTAGTAAAGGAAATTATACTGAAGCGGTTGCTAGCAGAATTTTGCCTGACGGAAAAGTTTACGCTGTGGATATTCAACAATCAGTCGTAAAACGTTTGAAGGAAAAAATCCACAGAGAAAAAATTGAGAATTATACCAAGAATTGAGGATGCGCATAATTTTTCTTTTCCGGACGAAAGTATAGAGGATTCTGGTAATGTCTTGTCTTCTCGAGATTCCAAATCCTGTTCAAGTTCTTCGCGAATGTCATAGGATACTAAGGCGAAATGGCATTGTCAGTCTCTGCGAAATAGTAGTAGACCCTGACTATCCTAGGAGACAAACTGAAAGGAGATGGGCGCAGAATGCAGGGTTCAACCTTGAAAAAGAATTTGGCAATTTTTTTCGTACAAACTTAACTTCAAAAAGACCAAAAACCAACATTTGGGTTTGGAGATTGAAGTTTAATCCAAAATTGAAAGCACTTAAGCTTCAGATAATTCTCTAATTTCTTTAGTTTTAACTTGGCAAATTTTTTAATTCTAAACATAGTAGAAGTATTATTCTTTAATGTCAAATTTTTGGGAGGTGAGGGATTGGCAAAAACATCTGTAAAGATTGGCTCTTCTATCATGATGGCAATGGCGGTTTTCGCTTTTGTAATCTCCCTTCTTTGGGTTACCATAACTGAAGTGATGTTTGTGAGCGATTTTCTAGCCTACACTGGTCAGGAGCTTTCTGACGCTTTGGCTGCAGGGTCTAGAATGGCAGAATTATGGCTTACTACTAAAAGGCTTTGGGGTGTTGAATTGCTCGCTATAAGCATTTTGATGATATTCATAATTGCTAGGAGTTATGCAAAAGGAGAGAAATGGTCGTGGTATGCTCTTCTAATATCTGGTTGCATTCTATGGGGGAGCTTAATAGGCTATAAAGTGATAATTGGATATTTCCAGCTGTCAGCAAGCAGCATGACATTTATTGTCGGAGCAATACTTTTTGCTCTCGGATTAATATTTCCAGCTAGGACAATCTTGGGTCAGAAATCGGCTTACGCTAAATAAGGCCTAAATTTTGATTTGATGCGGGATGTTGAGCAAGCCCCGACTAATGAGGTAACCGCATTAACATCTTTGAAAACTATCAACGCTGGTATCTCTCGAACTTCAAATCTACTTGAAACCATGGTTTTATTATCTAAAGAAACAATTGAAATAAAATTGATAAGTTGAGCCAACTCTAAATGGGGACTCTTGACGTTTTATTTAGATTGAAGATGAGTTCCTTGCCGATTTAGAGAACGGCTTTTGTATTTAGTTGAAACCCTTTATCATAAAGAAGATTAGCCCAACTGATAGGAATGCAATTGCACCTCCTATTATAAAAAGCATTAACGGTTGCTCTGATGCGTCGGTTTCAAGGAAGTAGGGAGAAGGCTTAGCGGTCGGTATTGGAGACAATGTTGGCGAATCAGTGGATTTAGGAGATTGATTAGGTATAGGAGTAGGAGAGGTAACTGTTGAGTTTTTTACATCGTAGTCGAGCCAAAACTGGCTGTCAAAGTCGGTTTCGTAGTTTTGTAGATAGGGTGAAAAGGTTTTAACAAGAATCTTGTCTTCAGATGGATGAAATTCAAGTATGCGAAGCCATCCGTTTCCTCCGTTTGGCCTATCTTGATAATCTGCAACCAGCTGGTGCACCTTATAACCATTTACATAATCAGCTCGGCGGGCTTCGCCATGCATATGACCACTGAGGACCAGAAAGACCTGATTGGCGTTTGGAGCAACAAATCCATCCCAGATGTGGTTACCCTCATGTCTCCTCTCTCCATTTAAATCTAAGTAATCGTGAGTTGCCACAATTACTCTTCTGTTAGGATATTGAGCTATTGTATCATTTGCCCAGGCTAAAACTAAATCACTTGGATGATATTGAAAACTGAAAAATAGATAATCATAATCTCCCTCCGAAAACATGGCAAAGTTGTTATTATTAGTTCCATTCGGGTAACTCCCGCCAAACCACCGCTTTCCACTGAAATTGCCAATTCCAAAAAAAATATTATAATTAGATAGACTACCATCGCTCTCAAAATCGTGATTCCCTGGCAAGACCTCCCAAGCAATTCCGCCTTCATCGAGAATTTTCATGCTTCGAGCAAAATTCTCCCATTCAGAAATTGAGTCCCCATTTTGTACCAAATCACCCAACGAGGAAACAAAAACCACATTTAGATTGGATCCCTCATCAATTATCCATTGTGTCTGATTAATCAAGATTCCTGGGTAATACTGAGAGTAACGCTGAGTATCGGGAAGCACGATAATCGAAAAACATTCTGTTGTTTCCTGTTGTTCAGTTGCATTTTCAGATTCTTGAATCTGTTGAGTTGAAGTACCAAGAGAGTATATTTGTCGACGACTCGCTATTGTTATGAAGAAGATTGAAAAAAGAAGCACGAATATCAGAAGAGCCAACTTCTTATCCAGACTATTCTTAATAAATATCACCGCTTTTTCTTTGAATAGGTTTCATCTAAATTCAAGATTCTCTTTTCTATATCCAAGGCGCACTCTTTCATTAGCACGCATTCTTTACTTCTAAAGGAAGATATAATTGGAATTGACTTAACAATTGTGACTTGAAAATACATATTAAAGGGGCAACTTCAAGAAAAATTAAGGTTTGGATCAGAGCCATTCTTTGAGGAAAAGGTTTTCATTCAATTTTTTTTGACGGAGTGAATGAATTTAATTAATAATTAGCAAAAAGAATTCTAGTTGATAAATAAGGGTTTGATCGTCGTTCTGTCCTTTTTGGCAGTATAGTTAATTTGCAATTGAAAAACTGAATCTAAGTATTATTATACAATATAAAAAGAAATAATTTGGAGGGAAGCTATGATTGAATCTGATTGTTAGAAGGAGTGTCGACTACTTCTCTTTTAATTTTGCAATAGCCTCGTCTAAACCTTTAACTTCGTTTTCGAGCCATTGCTTGTATTTGTTTAAGTGTTCAATTTTTTCTTCTTTTGTTAGAAACATTCTAGATTGAGGAGTGCAGCAACAGATATTTTTTTCATTGTGCGTTTTTCGTCACCTCCAAGCCAAATATTGGATTTACAATATTGGATATACGATATGGTTTATAAACATATCGTAAATCCGACAGTCATTCAACAAGCTTTAATATTGATAATCCGATATGAATACGTATGATGCATTGCAGCTCCAAGGGATTCTTATCTTTTCTAATACTTTGGCTTGTGAGGGAAGAAGCCATGACAGGTGCAGAAATCGCCTTAGAATTGGAGAAGAGACGAGGAAAGAAACCAAGTCCCGGCACTATATATCCAGTTTTAAAACATCTAAAGGAAACAAACGTTCTAACCATAGACGAAAGGAAACGTTATTCGTTAACAGAAAAAGGTCGTCAAGCTCTTGAAGCCCATCTAGACTCCTTTATAAGAACTTTTTATGACATCGACGAAATGAAGTCTTGCTGTTGTAAAGAAAAAGCAGAAATTGATGGTTGTCATGAAGCAACCTGACGTTGTGCAGAAGAAAAAGCAAGAACACAAAAACAAAAATTAATTAAGGTTCTGGAGGAACAAGACTTTAAAACGGCATAATGGAGTGATTTATTGTCCTCAGACATTAAGACTGTACTTGAAGGATTAACCAAGAATGAACTTGTTGAATTGGCCAATCTGCGGAAAATTAGAATTCCCCAGAACTGGTCTAAGCCTCTTATTGTGGAACTTCTTGCTCTAAATGTATCTATTAATGATTTCCCAAAAACTGAAATAAAACCATTGACCCACAGAATAGAACCCGATAATGTCCCAATAATTGTAATAAAAGACCTTGTGAAAAAATTTGAGGATGTTACTGCTGTTGAAAATCTAAATCTTGAGATCATGGAAGGCGAACTTTTCAGTCTATTAGGACCAAACGGGGCAGGAAAGACCACAACAATAAACATTCTTGATGGGATAATGAAACCAACAAAAGGAACTGTCACAATTGCTGGTTTTGATGTGACAATGAATATTGACGCTATAAAAAAGATGATTGGGTTATGTCCCCAAGAAGCGTCAGTTTTCAAGTTTCTCAGCGCACGTGAAAATATTGAGCTTTTTGGGAATCTACATTCAGTGTCTAAGGAGAAATTGGAAGAACGAACAGATGCCCTTCTAGACTTGTTAGGATTAGCAGAAGCCAGTAAAAGAAAAGCCGGAGGTTATAGCGGGGGAATGCTTCGAAAATTAAATCTAATAATTGCGTTGATTAGTGATCCTAAGATTGCTTTTCTTGATGAGCCAACAGTTGGAATGGATGCTAGAGCTCGACGTAAGACATGGGAATTTATTGGGTCCCTTAAGGACAAAAAGAAGACAATAATCCTAACAACTCATTATATTGAAGAAGCTGAAGCATTGAGCGATAGAGTGGGTATTATTGATTATGGAAAACTGGTTGAACTGGGAACTCCTAAAGAGCTAATGGAAAGACATGAAACAAAAAATCTGGAAGAAGTCTTTTTGAAAATTACAGGACGAAGAATAATGGAGGGATTGTAAAATGAAATATCGTGCAATGGCAGCTCTTGTTAAGATGGAATTGAAAAAGCTTGTTCGGCAACCAGCAAATTTATTTTTGAATCTATTATTTCCTGCCGTTCTAACCATAGTGTTCCTATTTGCTTTCGCAGATCCAGAAATGGGAATGGATATAAATTCAGTGGTTCCCGGTTTGATTGTCTACGCAGTGATTTTCTTAATTATGACAATAGCTCAATCATTTTCTTCAGAAAGACAAGAAGGATTATTAAAGAGATTAAGAACCACCCCGATGACGTCAAGCGAGTTCATGGGAAGTCGAATCATAACTCATATGCTGATATCTATTGTGCAAGTCGTTGTAGTTATTGTGTTGGCTTATTTGTTAGGATTCAAACCGAATAGTGGTATTGGGGGAATACTGTTAGCTTTGCCTGTAGTTGCGATTTTTGCTTTAACTTCAGTTGGTTTGGGACTTATCACTGCAACAGTATCAAAAACTCCTGAAGTTGCTACAGGAATTTCATTTATTTTCATTCTTCCAATGATGTTTTTTGGCACTTTTATTCCAATAACTAGTACAACTCAGCAAATTGCGTCCTTTATTCCGAGTCACTATCTAGTTGATGCTTTAAAAATGATTTTTGAGGGAGATTGGGTGAATACAAACATTTTGTTTGACTTCATAATCATTTCAATAGTCAGTATTCTAGTAGTTCTAGTTGGAATAGTATTGTTTGAAAAGTATGGAAATGCATAAAAAATTCCTTTCCTTAAGTGTATTTATGCACCAGAGCAATCAATTGCATTTCCTTTTTTTACATGTTGAGTCTTTTGATTGCTTACTATTTTTTGATAATTCTTGAGTCTTATCTAAATAGAATAATGGATTTTTGAAAAATGCTATTATTGAAAAACAGAATTAGAAAAAGCCCCGTTCCGCGTGGCTTTTGATCGCATATCGCATTAAAATTTAAATTGTCGCTTCAAGTTCTCTCTGAGAAAAGAGAGAAAGAAATGGGATTAGGCAGCATTCTCAAAAATGAGTTCTCATTCATAGGCGGCAATTACCTAATTCTAATTGTAAGCTGGATATTAATGGACATAGGCATGGAAATGCCCGTTCCATATTTCCAGCAATATGTTTACGCACTAGGCGGAAACGTTTTTCCCATGGCTCTAGGAATAATAGGCTTAGCCAACTTCTTCATCATGGCATTTGTAGCCGTACCAGGAGGCTTTCTCGCAGACAAATTCGGCAGACGATGGCTTATAACAACCATGACCTTCGGTGGGGCACTATCCTTCCTATTCTTTGCACTTGCACCATTTTGGCAGATCACACAATCATGGCACCTAATATTAATTGGCACAATCATCCAAAGCCTTTTCCTTATCTACCAACCAGCCTTGTTTGCTATGATCCAAGACTCCCTCCCGCAAGAACACCGGGGAGTAGGATTCTCCATAATAAACATGATTCATGGAACAATGAACACCCCTGGGACCATCATCGGAGGCATTCTTGTCATCACACTGGGTTTAGTCGCAGGCATGCAAGCAGTTTACATAACTGTAATGAGCCTATTCATTGTGGCAGCCATCTGGAGACTGAGATTAAAAGAAACAATGGAAAAAACAGAAAAAATTCGTTTCAGATACTTCATATCACACTATCCACAAGCCATCAAAGAAAGTCTCAGAGTCTGGATGGTTGTACCCCGCACGGTCTTCTACCTTTTCATTGTACAAGTCATGACCATGTTTGCTTTGGCTTTGATCAACGTTATTAACGCCATCTACGCCAGAGACATTCTAGGCATCCCGCAAAATGAATGGTTCCTCACCTACCTACCAATGCTACTGACCATGATTGTAGCATCATATCCGCTAGGAAAAATGATTGACAGAATAGGCATGAAAATTCCGCTATTAGTCGCACCCGGTTTACTCATCGTCTCGTTGCTGCTATATATCAATGGCAATATCCTAAGCGTGATGATTTCCATGGCTCTGTTCGGCTTGGTTCACATGCTTATGATGTCGGCAGGGATGGCTCTCTCCGCATGTTTGGTAGAACCAGAAAACAGAGGAAAAATCAGTGGAGGTCTAAACTTTATGGGTTACATTCTCACTGGAATAGGAATGCTATTAGGGAACTTGTTTTACAATCTGATTCCTCAGCTACCAATCTACGTGACAATTGCAATAGCTATTCCAATTATTCTGCTAATTATTTTCAGGATACCTGAACCCAAGAAGGAAGAAAGAAAATTCTAATAGCTTATTAGATCAAAGCCTTTACTCTTTTCTTTTTCTCATACTCACATACACTCTCTTCCTTTTTCCGCGACCATCTCACTGCATAATACAACATCACAAAACTACAAGAAACAAGCGCATGGGATTGCTAGTATTGTTTTCTTGATATACAACAGTCTAAAATCGGCAAAATTTTCCTAAAAAAGCTTGAGGTTGCGCAAGAGGAGGTTCTTTGTAATATTTTTGTCCGTATGGAACAACAAAATACTTTACAACCTTTAGTATGTTTCTAAGAAGTCTCTTCCTCTTCAATGATTTTCTGTACCTTTTCTAAGTGTTCCTTGAATCTTCTTTTTCTAACTATTTTTTCGGGTAAGGTCTCAGATGCATATAAAAGTGGACCTACCGCTAAAAAGAGTACAAGCTGAGTATTGAAGTAGCTACGGGAGCATTAACACAGATGGAACATCTTATAAATGAATTATATTTAGCTATGAAATCTTTAAGGATTGATGCTATAAATTGGCATTAAAGGAGAAAAAGAAGATGAAATATAGAGTGCATAGATTCTATATGAACATGACAAAAGACCAAAACAAGTTGGAGCAATTCTTGAACAGTTTGAAGGGTGAGATTGTATCCATAATCCCAAGTGTTGATCCCAAGTTTACCCCAGGAGGAATGGGGGCTAAAGTGAACTTTCTTTTAATTGTCGAAAAGATGGAGTAAAGGTAAGAAAATCACAGGGGTTTAACTCCTGAATGCAAATATTGAAAAGTTAACTGTTATAAGCTGGGTCTTTCAGCTGGAAACCAATTTTCTAAAGTCTAATCTAAATATGAAAGAAAAAAGTTTCTAAAAATTGTTTAATTTAAAGACAGAAATTAGAAAAAGATTTCTGCAAAGCTGGCTAATCACCCAATCTTTTTCACTCATTGCGAGTTTCTACTATGTGTGATAACGCATAATATGAAAAAACAGCCATCAACGGAAAACCAAAGATTATGTAAGCAGTGATGGCATCCCTCTCAATTTGTGCAACATTCTCCCCAAACCATCTCCATACAAGTTCGCCATCATTGTTTAACTCAAAAAACGCAAACTCTGTGCCAATCGTTGGAAGAAACCATAAAAAGAGCGAGAAAAGAAATAGCACGATGTAAACGACGGTGCCAATATTCAGCGCTCCAACGAAAAAACTCATTCTGTCAATTTTTACTTGAACATCCAATTTCCGCCAAATAGCTTCACCGCCATACTCAAACAACGCTAAAACGCCAACAGTTAATAGCCACTCTTGCCAAATGAAAAATGAAGCTCCCAACTGAACAGCTAATAATCCAATGAAAATGCCAACAACGACAATCCACAGATTGAAGTGTTTACCAGCGTGTTTCACATATCCCAACGCTCCAGCAATAAGACCTGAGACGAAACCGCAGAAAACTCCTGTTAAAACTTCAATCACACCGTAATTCTCCCACTTGTCATATTAAATCATTCAATTTCGCATAAAGTTTTTGGGTTTTTTCTAATCGTTTTTTTCGTTTTCCTTTTGCATCTTTTCTTTGAAGAATCTCTCAGGCAGGGTCAATAATTTTTTTTCGAACGAATACTAACGATTTATGTCATTAATATCATAACACCTAAATCTTGATCTTGAGAGAAATAGGAAAACAAGCACATACGAAATTAGTTGGTGACAATAGAAACATCCAAAAAATCTATAGGCATGTGGAAACAATATATGATTTTTGAACTAATAAATCGAAGACAACTAAACTATAGGTGAATGCAAATGAGACGAAAAGTCTACACAACAACTATAATGGTTTTTATGATGATTGCAATGCTTTTAGCAACAGTTTTAGTCGCAAACGCAGTACTTGAAATAGTTGTAAACCCAACATCCGGTATGCCATTCGATTCCGTTGAAGTAACAGGCACAGAATTCGCAGCGTCAAATCCTATCGGCATAGGAATAGGAGTAGAAGTAGGGACAACCGACGAAGACATGTCATGGGCAGGAACGGGTGTAGGTCCATACTATGGCAAGACATCTTGGTGGCCAATAAAACCAGGCTCATTTGTCTTAGAAGTAGACACTACTATGTCTGGCGGCATATTGTCAACATATACCGATAATGGAGACGGAACGCTCTCGGGTTCATTTGAGGGTGCTTATGGCGATGTAAACTATACAACAGGCGAATGGAGCCGCACTTCAACTGTGGACCTCACAGGTAATATGCAGAATTACAGCGCAACCTATATTCGTTATGAATGGAATGTGACTCCTGCTGAAGGATTAACCAGTGGACTCGATGGTGCCTTCACAACCAACATAACTGTTCCAGAGCTAGGAAATGGTACCGTTCCCATTACTGCAATAGATGAAGAAGGAAACTTTGCAGCCACCGACTTCACGGTATATGGAAGTGCAATCCCAGAAATCTTCAGCTTCGGAGCTGTTATACTGCTATCTTCCGTTGCAGTCATAATCGCAACCTTCGGTTTCCGAAAGCGGATAAAGATTTGGAAAAAATAGCGAACAACAAAACCTAACACCCCCTTTTTTTAGGATTATAATAGCTCCTTTTTTGCTAAATTGTTAGATGGAAAAGTTGGCAATAATTTGCAGCTGAACGTTAACTTCTTAACGGCTATCTCTATTCGGGTAGCTTTTCAACGAATTGTTTGACTCTTTTTCGGTACTCTTTGAATGCCGTTCGTCCCTTTTTTGTCAATGCAAGTGCTGTATGGGGTTTTCTTTCTATGAACTCTTTAGTTACCTCAACATAGCCCGCGTCTTCCAGCTTGCTCAGGTGAGCAGAAAGATTGCCAGGAGTCATTCCCGTTTGATTTTGAAGAAACAGGAAGTCAGCGCTTTGAACGACGTAGAGCTGAGCCATTATCAGTAGCCTACTTGGTTCGTGTATCAATCGGTTTATGTCTTGTATGCTAGCGTCGTTATTCGGCAATAGCTTTGTCACCTTTTAGTGGATATTTTTTTACGAAATTGATTAGCAAAGCGAAGCCCGTTATCGTTACTGCAAGGCCTAATGCGAAAATTATGTAAGCAAAGAAGATTCCCATGAAGTACCCAATTACAAGAGCAATTGCTGCTAGTAAGCCGTATGCGTAGAGTCGTTTTAGTCCCATTGTATAACCGAAGAGCACGCACACAACCAAAGTTCCGAAACCCACGATAAGCATTCCATTTTGGACGATTAAATCCAGCCACTGCAGCGATTCGCCTTGAAGGGTAGCAAAAGTGAAAACAAAGAAAGCTCCTAGACCTGCCACTAATGTTCCTATGAAAACTGCATTAAGTTTATTCGCGCCTCGTGTTCCAAAGTTTACGAAGCCTATGCGTGGCATGGTGATTTTTCTTTTTGCTTCGATCCATATTGGCAACACTGTTATTATGAGAATTGCAGGCATTATTACGCCAAAGCCGAATTCATAGAGTACGTCAATTATTATTCCTAAGCCAAATCCTAGAATGTATAAGCCAGCGAAGATGTCAAGCAAACCATCTTGATGATAAGACATGTATGCTCTTCGTTCAATTTCCTTCAAGTTTGGTTCTCTAGTCATTTTTTCACCTCAATCATATAAACTAGTTTCTAGCTTATAATACTTTGTGTTACAAAGTAGTTTTTGATAATAATTCGAATTAATACTTTCATCTCAATTATATTAACAACCGAAAGCATACAATGACACTTCATTTGCTAGTTTGTTTTCTTAGTCGTATGCTAATTTTTTAATCTTGCAATTTCTAATCAGATGTAAATTAGCAAAATTCTTCGATTCGCCAAATTCTAAATCACAAACCAAACATTGGCAACTCTTTAAATGATTGACAGAACAAATATTTCTTGTGATTTGCATGGATCTTCCAGAATATGTCCCTGTTAAGGAAGTACAAAGAATTTGTAAGATACTGAAAATTAGAGACTGGACTTTGCTAAAAAAAGCTGAAGTGATGCCTGAAGAAGCAAAAAAAATATTGGCAGAGCTGGAAATTGGCAATATGGATATTGAGTTAAGAGATTTTCAGCTTGGACTTGAAGTCGAGCTTGAACATGGAATCCGTTTTCCCGAAGCCAACGTTACAAATAATCACCCCATTTTAACGGGAAAAATTGTCTTAGCACACTTTAAAGAATCATTGGATTACTATCAACGCCTTGAAGTCGCTGAAATAGAAGGAGATATTCTAAAAGCGGTTGCTAGCAAAAACTCTGCCAAAGTATTGGCTCTATATGAAAAACTTGTGAAGGCAAAGCTACAATTGAGTCAATCAGAGTCAAAAATGATCTAAATCTTATTATGTACGCGCATGCTGCAAATGTTTTGGGAGAATAGAAGAAGCTCTATTGGTTTTGAGCTGGGTGGGTT
>JABAOF010003124.1_pt1 | contig 49715 bp, 87 predicted proteins | sample 7062171 | NCBI WGS metagenome assembly JABAOF01 (sample SAMN14538628, study PRJNA623070) | marine sediment metagenome | biome: marine biome [ENVO:00000428]; feature: marine pelagic biome [ENVO:01000023]; material: deep marine sediment [ENVO:00002113] | place: India: Gulf of Khambhat ... | reverse complement strand
ATGTTTTTCTGTAATAAACATCGGAATAGTTTTATCGATGGACAAAATAGCAGAAGCCACACCACCACCATTATTTGCAACTCCTAATACATCATTTATTTCTTTTAACACAATTTTTCCTTTAGCTTTTATTATCTCATTTCTAATATAATCACGTATAGGATATACACAATTACCCATTATTTTTGATAATCCTGTTGAATCTTGAAACGTATAAAAACAAATATATTCTGCTAATTTTTGATAATTTCTTAATCTTTTTTCTGCTACATATCCATCCATGTAGCCTTTTCTTGAACTACCATAAAATCTTTTATTCCATATAATAAATTGTCTTATAATATAATTTGTTTCTTTATTAATTCTTACTTGTATTTCTGATAATTGATTAAAATCATTATGAAAAAAATATATACTTGAATTTTCTTTCATAATTCTTTGTAATTCTTTCATCATTTTTATTATCCAATCAATATAATTTTCTATTACATCCCATTTTGCTTTTTTTATATTATAAGGAGGATCAACTATAGCCAAATCATAATAATTATCTGGCTTATTTTTCATAAACTCCATACAATCAATTAAATAACATTTATTCATTTGCTTTTCCTATTCTATAATCATTACCTTTTACTTCAATAAAACAACAAGAACCTATTAATCGGCTTACTATTGATTCATCATATATTTTTATAAATTCTTCAGGAGAATTTAAATTTGTTGTTGCTATAATAATTTTATTATTACTTGTTAATCCATTTATCAAATTAAAAAATTGTTCATTTATCCAGGTACTATTAGTTTTATTTCCTATATTTGCTTTGTCTAAATCATCAAATAAAACTATATCATTATTTATGATACAATCTATATAATTTTCTTTTTCTTTTATAATTGTATTGGTTAAATCACTTGTATGAATAAAAAGTCCTTGTAAATATTTATGTCTATATAATATATATTTTAAAACTGCTACAGCTAAATGCGTTTTTCCTGTTCCATAATCTCCATACAATATTAATCCATTATTTTTATATTTTTCTGTCTGTATATATGCTTTTATTTTTTCTATAGCATCTTTTGTTTCTTTTTTTATATTCATATTCATATTTGAAATAAAACAATTCCAATATTTTTTAGGAATATTTGAATTTATACAAATTCTATCATACATCATATTTTTATTATTTCTTTTCCTTTCTTTTTCTAAACAATCACAATCCGGTTCAAAACATTCATAATCTGAAACACAATTTTTATATTTTTTTTTCTTCCAAGGTTTTCCACATTTACAATTTCCACCATTCAAAGATAATTCAAAAGCTTGCTTTTCTAATTCTGTTAAATTTTCTATTTTTTTATATACATTTTTTATAATATTTTCATAATCAACTTGAGTTACAATTTCTTTTTTTAATATTTTATTCATTATATTCATAAATCTAATAATTTCTCTTTTTCTTCATTATTTATTTCTTCCAAACTACTAAATGTATGTCCGCTGTAAATTGCATCACATTTAGAATCTATTACACAATTTTTACATTTTCTTTTTTCATTTTTACATCCTTTTATTATAATATTTATAGCATTAATCATTTGCTTATCTGTTATTTTCATTTATTACTCCTTATTTAATTTTTATAAATAAAAAATTTACTATAAATAGGTTTTGATATTAACTTTTCATCAAATTGTATTGTTATTGCTTTTTTTCGTTCTTTATTAGCTTTTTCCCATTCTTTAAGAATTTTATTTTTACCAATAATAAATCCATATAAAAAAAACCAAAAAGCAACTATTATAATTAATATAATCATTTTATAATCCTTTCTTTTTAAAAGATCATATATCTTCAAAAATAGAATCATCTATTTCTATACCACTAGGATCAAATTCAGCTATTTTATTTAATTTACTTTTATATTTTTTCATCCATTCAGATTCTTCTTTTTTTTCTTTTTTTTGATTATTTCCATTTTGTTTATACTGCATTAATAATGTATCAAATTTTTCTCTCAATTTTTTTCCTGATAAAATATTAGGGACCCAAAAATTACCAGGTGTCTGACACCATTTTATAACTTCTTTTACTATATCATATTCTCTTTTGTCTTTTTCTACTAATAGTCTAATATCATTAGACCATTTATCAAATATTTTATCAAGGTTTTTTCCTAATAGATAATTTTCATCATTTTCTTTATGTTTCTCATAAAGAAGTTTAGATAATTTTATATATTTATCGTTTCTCATTTTTTGAGAAACATTTATATTATTCTGTTCTGTTTTGTTCTGTTCTGTTCTGTTCTGTTCTAACATGATATTACATGATTTATCATGATTTATCATGACATCTTCTGATTCTATCTTTTTTCTATAAATATTTAACATTTCTAATATATTTTTAGATGTAGTTTGCGATTTATCTATAAATTTATAAATTTTATGACATAAAATTCTACCTGTAATTTCATCTAATGAAAATAATCCCTGGTTTAATAAAAAAGACATAATCTCATTTACTAATCTTATATCCATATTAAATTCACTTGCTATATCATCAGCAGTTTCTTCAAAATCCGGAATTGGATTATTTGATGTAAGATTTTTTGAAATACGCTCTATAATAATATTATACATACCATAAGCTGCCATTCCATATTTTCTTATAGCTCTTTTAATTTTTGGATCTGCACTCATATCCGTCATATGCTTAAACCATTTCATTTATTATCCTATTCTATAAAAATATTATAATTCCATACAAAATCATATTTAGGATATTCTTCTGTAAATAATTTAATATCAATTTTTTCATATCTATAATTACCATTAACGCCTATTATTATTTCTTTTTTATTTAAGCATAAACATATCTTTATAAATTTATATTTATAATATTCTTTAATTTTATATTTATTATATGCTAATTTTATTATATATAATAATATTTCTACTAAAATAAAAATAATAAATATAAATAAATTCATTTATCCCTCCCATAAAAAAAGCCTTACTGCTGACTCCACCGGGCAAGGTGGCACACCTGGTAAGACATGTGATAAGCCAGCAATAAGGCTTTTTAAACTTACCAGTATTTTTTGCCCATAATTATATTAACACATTATGTTTATATTTGTCAAGTTTTAATTATTTCAAGTTTTTTATTCTTATAATTCCCTTTCTCTATTTTATCATTTATTTTCAAATGCATTTCTTCATTAACAAAACAAATATAATTTTCATTACCATTATCATATTTAATATATAAATTATTCATTTAATACCCCCTTTCTAAATTCAGATTATCCAGATTCTTGTTTCCATCTATCTTTTAAAGAAATATTGTCAAATTCCCATTTATTATAATTTTTACAATAATCTTTACATTGTTGACAACCTTCATTTATTATAAAAAATCCTTCTTGAAATTTACGTCGAATAATAGAATTTTTACAATTTGCACAAGTTTTTGTATTATCTAATTGTTTTAAAATATTTTTAATTATATCATATAAATCTTTTTGATAAATAAAATTAAAATTTTCATCATTTTCATATGACGGTGTTAATATTTTTGGTCTAATCAATTTCATAATAACTTCTGGTATAATAATTTCTTTTTTATTTACTTCAGCTTTTATTGTCTTTTCATATTTATCTATTATTTTCATTAATTTATCATAAAAATCATTCATAATTTTTCTCCTTATTTCAAAAATTTACACCAATACCCTATTTTAAAACCTACCTAAACAGCTGGTGCAGTATATCTAGTAGTACTTTAGGGCGTTTTCTACTATAACCTCATATAATTCCATTCTCGCCATTTTCCAGGTCTTCTATTCTTAAGCCAAATGAAAGCAGCTCCCGTATCAGGGTTTCCAACACTCATCAAATAATTTTTCATAAAATTGTTAATATCCATCTAATAACATCATACCATTTTATCATTCATTTACTCCTTTCATTATAGTAAACTATCTTGATTGTTTATCAGCTCTTCATATTCAGAAATTGATCTCTTTATTTCTATTTCCTTATTGCAAATTTCTTTTACACCTAAGTATATATTATCAATTACAGAAGGCTTAACAATAATCCCATTGGTAAAAGGATATTTCTTGTCTATTCTAGATAGTTTCACCTTTCCATTAGAAAATATTTCAAAAAGTTCTATTGTATCTTTCTCTAGTACTCTATAAATAAATCCCTTCTCTCTTATCATATATATCTCTAATAATAAGGAAGCGGTAATAACCCAAATAACTATAGAATAAACAGTACAAAAAATAATAGAAAAAAATGGAATGAATGCAAAAGAAAGTAAAAACATTAATATAAACAAGAAAATTAAATATTTATGTTTTATGTATGGTCTACAGTAAATAATACTATCACTAGAGTTTTTATATATATGAAACTTCCCAATCTTATGAATATTCTTCTTTAACACCTTTTTACTCATATTGTAAAAATTATCATATCTGTTCATCTTTTCTTCCTTTCACTTATTTAATACTCCTTTTTAAATTCCATTAGATTCGTCAGGCTCATTTTCAGCCTTATTTTTCTTCTTCCTTCCACCTCTTGCCCCATAAAATCTGGCAGAATAACAAGTCAAAATTTTCATAATATCCTCTGCTAATTCTTCTTCGTATTTCTTTTCTTTCTTCTCCACCACTTCAACAGTTATTTCCAAGTTCTTGAAAATTGCATCAAGATATTCATAACCAAATCGAGCAAGCCTATCTTTATATTCAATCAGTATTCGCTCAACCTTACCTTCAAAACATAGCTGAATTAACTTGTGTAGCCCTTTTCGCTTTTCGTTGATTCCGCTTGCAATTTCATCAATCAGAATAAACTTATAGCCTTTGTTTTCTGCGTGTTTCCTAAGTCTTTCTTTTTGTCGTTCAAGATTCTCTTTCTGCTTTGCTGTAGAACACTTAGCATAAACCACAGTTAGCTTTTCTTGCTTCTCTTTCTCAACTCCCATATAAGCGTCTAAATCATCTTGTCTAAAACGCCTATGACCGCCAGAGGTCTTGAAAGAGTTTATCTTGTTGTTATTAGCAAGTGTCTTGAGCGTGTTAATTGATACTCCAAGATATTCGCTTGCTTCTGTGATTTTATAGATTTTCATTTAACTAATAGTCCCCACTGCTCAGCCATTGCTTTGGCTATTCCCGGAAAGGTTTTACTTCGTAATTTTGACCTTTCCAGGGACGGGGGCATTTTCCAGATTCTTTGTTCACGACCTTCGACAATCTCTGTGTGTTCTAAGTTGGAAAGGCCGCCAAACCACAGACATATCGCTTTTGTTTCTCCATGCCCGAACTGCCAGGGTTGTATAATTTGATTCGGCTTTCTAAAGTGCGTAGACATGATCCCTATTGGGTTCTCTATTGCCCACTTGCAGGATAAACGAGTGAATTGCAAAAAGAACTCGATTGCCTTTTGCTGCCTTCCGTCTGCTTGTTTTTCTTTGAACCATCTTGCGCCCGATACAGCTAAATCGGTGCATGGTGGGAACGCAATAATCAAACTCCAATCTTGCTCAAGTAATGGCGTTACATCTCCCTGTATATGCCATTCAGGATGACCACCTGAACATGGCTCTATATCACAAGAATAGGCTTCAATGCTTAATGCCCGCATTTCTTTTGTTACTGCCTGGGATTCTTCACAGGCGATTAGAACTTTTCCCATCTTTCAACTCCTTAACTAATTTCTCGTTTGCATCCACAATCTTCTGCATATCCTCAACGGATATTTCTTTTTCCAAAGGCTCGAAGAAATAAACCTTCTCGTCCTCTGTCTCGAAATACTCTTTCGTTACTTTGATTACTTTCATTTTTCACTCCTTAAATATAGCATATTTTGGGTTAAAAAGCAAGCGATTTTAACCGATTTATCTTGTTTTTGTTGGATTTTCATAAGCAGTTATAACCTGCAAACTAATTCATCATATTTTTTAGATAGAGTCGGATATGTCTTAACTGTGATTAGTATTCTTATCTTTACCATTATTAAATATGTATCGGTTGCTTTTCAATTCTGTCTGCAACAATTTTCCTGTGACAATAAAAAGGATCATGTTCAAAACAGGTTAATGCAATTCGTTTTATTTCTTTTATCAGTTTCTTTAATTTATTAATATCTAATTGGTTTGAATTAAGAATAGTTTTTTCATAAATAGAAAAAAGTGTTTTGTAATCCTTCTTTTTAGCTGTTAAATATTTCTTTCTTAAAGTAGAAGGAATACCCAAGTCAGGCATATGTAAATAATCTATATTTAATTTATCAAGTGTATTCCTGAGTTGGTTTTTGGAGAAACCATTTTTCATACTTATAGGATTGTTTCTTACATCTACAACTATTTTAACATTATTTTCAATTAAGCGGTTTAAGTATCCTTCAATAGAAGAACCTTCATATCCTATTGTAAATACTTGATGATTATTATTAGAAGGTTTAGTTTCATTCAATGTATTTTCATCTAAATATTTCTTGGCAATTTTACTGTTTATTGCATAATATGGATAATTTTTATAAATATAATTCATCAATTTATTTAAGGAGTATTTACCGAATTTATTTTTCAAATTTGAAATGTTTTTTTTATCTTCTGTTCTTAATAGAGGGATAAAATTTTCTTTTGAAATTAGTGTCCAAGAATTATTATCATCTGCAAGAAATTTCATATTGATTAGAGCTCCTTTATCATATACTGACTGAAAAGAAAAACATCCGAACTTATAGGGAACAAAATCAAAAGAGGGAGTATCCTGCATTCTCGTAAAAAGGAAAAGGTATTTCTGAAATTCTGTATTACCGAGAGAATGATTAAATGTTTGCAATAGGGAAAGAATTACTTTCCTCCGATAATACATCATAATTAATCCTTCCTTATTTATATTATATACTAATATAGATAATCAAGCAAAATATAAAGCCCTGATAATAAATATCAGGGCATCAAATTGTTTTTACATCCTGGTTTTTTCATAGTCCAATTCCTTTATCCATATTTTTGTCAAATCAAAACTTATTATTGCATTAGTAAATTGTCTAATTTTGCGTTGTGTGCGTTTAGGAAAATTTTTTATATTTGACAAACTACCTGGATTTATATTTTTCACTTCTATACGTTCTTTAATTATATTACAATTTTTTTGATGAAAATCCATTTTTTCAGTTAATTTATTAATTATATCTTTTTTTTGTTTATCAATTATATTTATTTCTTTTTTTATTTTAATTTTATTTTTTTTAACAATTTGTTGTTTAATGATATTAAATGCAATTAAACATAAAATTATTAAAATAAACCATACTAAAAAAAATAACATAAATCCTCCTTATTAATCTCCTTATAAATTATATATAAATTCATATAAAGAATTATTATCTATTAAACCACTTAAAATCATTCTTTTTATTAAATCATATACATGACATTGATTATTTTTGCATTCTTCGTCACAATCAAATAGCATATCTTCTTTAGCATGTTGGCAATAAATTTTTTTAAATTTTGCCAATTCTTTCATGTTTAACATAAATCCTCCTATTCTTTCATTTATTCCTGCATTTTCTCTTAAGCCCTGCATTAGCACGTGTACTCTTTAACTCCTTAAAATAAATCTAATTCTTTTTCTTGAATTATTTCATAATCTCGCCTTAAAGCACTATTTACTTTATAAGTAAGATGTTCAAATAATTTCAAAAATTTTCTGATTCCTTGTTGATGCCATATTTTATTATGACAATCAAAACATAAATGTAACCAATTTGATGTATAATTTTTTTTATGTTCCGCAGTTCTATCACTTCCCATTCCAATAGCTTTTATATGTGCTAATTGTCCGGAACCATTACCAATAAATTTGCCACATCCTTCACATATTGGCTGGTATGATTTATATTCAGTTTGAGTCATAATTTCATCGTGAAGAATTATTTTTTCATCGTTAAGATATTTTTTCCAATTTTGCCAATAATGTAAAATATCGCCTGGTTGTGTTACATTTACTCCATTATGAGCTATTCGATTGAATATTCTGTCAATCCAGTTTGCCATTTCTTTTGTATTAAATTTAGATGTACTTCTAATAACATATAAAGTTATTTGTGCATCATCATGTATAATTTGTTTTTTAAATGTTTCTATATCATATTCTGTGTCATTATAAACAACAGATTTAATTATTCTATATTCAGATAAATAATACCCAAGATTTTTACGTTTTGTTGTGATAATCTCTTCTTCTCCATATTCATTAAGATCATTTAAATATATTTTCATGCTTGTTATATTTTGATCTTTATGCCCCTTCATTCCTGCATTCATTTCATTAGCTTCAATTTCATATAAAGCCCACATAAGAGCATTTTGATCTAATGTTCGTTTCCGATAATGATATTCAATTGTTATTTCTAAGTCTTTTAACCAATCTTCATATTTTATATCTTTAATATTTTTTTGTTTTTTCATTTTTTCATATTGTTTTAATTGATAATTTTTTAATTTTTTAAAAATTTCTGTTAAAGGTTTTATATAAAATTTTTGTGGTTTTAAGGAAATAAATCCCTTTTTAGTATGAATTTGCCAAATACTTGTCCAATTAGCTATAAATTTAATTTTTGCCATTATTCTCACAACTTTTATTTGCCAATGTTGTAATAAATGCATTCCACATATCTTTTGCATTCATATGATACACATTATCTTTATAACAAAAATCTACACCTCCACCAATGCATGCCCTAATATTACCAATTTTTTTTGTTTTATCATCAACAACATCTACATTTGTATCTGCAAAATATAAATGCATTCTACCACCTTTTTTTGAATTATAAATAAATTCAATTGGTATTGTTATTGTCATATTACCTCCTCACAACTTCTATTATTAATATACTAAATTTTTTTGCAAAAATCAAATTATTATTATTCTCCTATTATCAAAGAAGTTTTCTCACCTTGTATCCATTTGCACATATCGGCTACATTACAATAACCATCACATTTTTTGTCATTCCAAGTTTCTTGACTATTACATTTTTTTGGACAATTTCTTTCAATCAAATTGATATCAAAAATATTATTATTTAACTCAATAATATTTTCATATTCTATTTTATAATCATTTTTATATATATAATCCAATTCAATACCATCTAATGCAAATAATAAGTCATTTCTTTTTGCGAAGAAATATCTATTTATATAATCATTATCTAAAAATTTTATAGATATATTATAAGTATGTTTATCTATTCCCCTATTTTTTGCCGTAATTGTATTTCCATCACGCACAATCACAAAAGCAAACATTTTTTCAATTTTTATATTAAGTAACTTTTCAGCTATTATTCTATATCTATTTAATTGTAATTCAACATCAAAAGTATCAGCTATATCTGGATTTATATCAAAATAATTTTCCATTCTTGGATCACCTTTTTCTCCCCATTTTCCTGATTTTTTATATACTATTTGATTGCCTTTTTCGTCCAACATTGGCCGTTTCTTTTTTTCCATTCCAAATGCTTTTGCAACTCTGAAACTTCCCCATGTTTTGTAATCCGTCAAATACCATACTCCATTATTTTTTTCTAACAAATCTAAAATTCCTGTTATTTCATTATCATCACATTTAAATTCAGAATAATCTTTTTCTGATATATTATGTTCTAATTTTTGATGTGCTATATGACCATGTATGCGAAACGCTTGTTTTGCCGGATCTATAGCATAATCTGTCAATAGACTAAGATATGCTTCTCTTGTTCCTTTAATCAATTGTGTAGTAGAAGGTTTACCAGTCCATTTTCTTTCTTGAGCACATAATCTTAAATAAGAAGTTGGATAATTATCTATCAGTAAACTTTTTTCTATACATTCAGATACTAATAATTTTTTACCATTTGGTGCTATAAAATATTTTAATGGCATTTTTACAAATCCTCTCTACCCATTATATTTATGTCGCCAATACAATTTTCTGTCCCACATTCAGGACATTTCCATATTGTTTGCATAAATTCATAAACATTTACAACCGGAATTTTTTCATCGGTTAAATGTAAACTTCTACGNNTCTACGATTTATTTCAGCATCACAATTGATACAATCAATTTGTAATATTATTTCCATAATTTTCTCCTTGTCATTTATTTATCTTTCTAAATTGAGATTGTCCAGTTTCGTTAGCCCATCTTTTTTCTGGCAAAACATCATCAAATTCCCATTGCTCATACAAATTACAATCATCACAACCACCATTTGTAATAAAAAATCCCTCCATGAATTCATGTTTTATAATTGAATTTTTACAAGTAGCGCATGATATAATATTTAATGTTTTCATTAATTCCTCCTTTGTAAATCATCTATACAGATTACCATCTTCTATAAAAAACACATTATCTCCTTTTATTGCATTTGGATTATCTTCTACAATTTCAATTATACATTGGATATTTTGATTTTTACAAAATTCAGCAAATTTTTTAAGTTTTTTCTTTCCAAATGCTTCTCCATTTCTTACAATTATTGTTCTAAGTCTTCCAGCAAATTTAGCACCAATTGCAGCAGCAACCTCAAGACTTTGTGAATCAGACCAGTTTTCATCTGTAATATTATTTAAAGATAATCCATAATCTGTTATTTCCAAACCATTTATATCAGGCGTATGCTTTTTAAGCATTTCATATTTTTCTTTCTCTAATATTTTATATAACTGATCTTTTTTAGTATAATCAACATTAAGTTTATCATAATTATTTTTCCATATAATATAATCTTGATATTCTTTAGCTTTTATATTTATTTCTTCAGCTTCTTCAATTTGATTAGTAATTATTTTAATTCTTTTATTAATATTTTCGATATCTGATTGTGGCAATTCTGAAATATGATTTTCACCAGTAATAATTTGTTGTTCTTTTTTTGATAGATCATTTTCTAATTGTATTAATATTATTTTTGTTTTTTCTATTTTATCTTCTATCTCTATTTTCTCATTTTTGTATTTTTTAAGCACTTCATTTGCTTTATTTATTTTTCTTTCTTTATTATTTTCTTTTTGCAATAATTCATTTTCTATTTGTAATTTTTTACTTAATTCTTTAATACTTATATATTCAACTTTTTCTGGTTCGTTTTTAATCCCAATATTTTTAATATCTCTTCCAATAAATAATCTCTCTTGTTTTACTTTTTCAATTTTAGAATCAATCTCTGTAAAATTCATTAATTTTTTTAAATAATTAACTTTTTCTTTAGATGATAAATTAACAAATTGTCTAACATCAAAAAATTTTCCTTTTAATTCATTCAAAAAAGTTCTTGGAGATGATTTTTTCATATCATCTTTTAGAACTTCTACTATAGCAGTTCCATCAGGTTTTATGATTTCTTTAAAAGTATATCCATCATCAGTTTTTGCTATAATTATAGCTTTATCTTTCCCGTGTTGTACTGCATCTGCCGGAATTATTCCTGAACCTTCAAGTAAACTTTTTACAGCTAAACTAACAGTTGATTTTCCAGCTTCATTATCACCAGCAATAATATTTAATCCATTTGGATTTAAATCAAAACTTATAGCCGATAATTTTCTTAATCCTTCAATTTGTAATCTAATAATTTTCATACTATATCTCCTTAATATTAAGATTTTCATCAATTGTCCAGATAGTTATATTATATTCCTGGACAATTATAAATACTCGTTCAATATATTTCTGATATGATTTTCTTTTTGCAAGAATTAATACAAGACCTGGTATTCTCTTTGTCTTCAAAGAATAGAATAATGCCTGTCCTACTCCCTCTGCCCATTTATGTGCATAATCAATCTCAATTGCATATATTTTTGTCAATATATCAACTCGACTGCCATCATCAAGTAAAAATTCTGTAGTTCCATCTATCCATTTTGCAAATTCTTTTTGATAATCACTTTCTTTATAATTTTTTAAATTTATTTTGGTTGTACATTGCTGAATATTAATGAATGAACTTAATATTATAATAGCTATTATAAAAATGAAACCTATAAAAATAATATAATATTTCATTTTCAATAATTTATAATTCATATTGCCCTCCTCACAACTTCTATTTATATATTAATACATTAATTATTATAATTCAAATCTTTTTTACAAATTCATATTATTTTTAATAATATTTTTAAAATCTAAAACATTTCTTCCTGATTTCTTAAAAATATATTTTAAACTTTTATTAATAATATCAGTACAAATACTTATATTATTAAATAAAAATTCTATTGCAATATCAGATAAGTTTGAAACAATAAACATATAACTTTTATATCCAACAAAATCTATTAAAGTATCTATTCCATACCTGAATAATTTAACACATTCCGGAATTGATCTGTCACATCTTTTCCTGTTTTAACTTCCCAAACCTGTATAATTTCTATCATATCAGCAGACGCTTTTCCATCCGTTGCCCAGGGTTCATTAATTTTTGCTCCTTCTGGTATTCTGATTAATGCTTCAAGGGGTCTATTTGAATAATTTAATTCACACCAACTTTTACTAGCAAAATGGAACCCTGGATAAGAACAACATATTCTTTCATCTTCTGCAAATATTTCTCCTTTTTTCAATTTATTAATCCCAACTCTAAATTGATAATTTTCATTTTTAAGTCCAGCTTTAAATCTTTTATAATAATAATTACCAAGAGACACTCCCATTATTTTTATTAATCCTACAACTTTATATAAATTAGCTCTCCGTAAATCTGCATATCGTAGATCAGCTTTATGTAAATTAGCTCCCTGTAAATCTGCATCCCGTAAATCTGCATCCTGTAAATTTGCATATCGTAAATCTGCATCCTGTAAATTAGCATCCTGTAAATTAGCTCCATGTAAATCAGCTCCATGTAAATTAGCTCCCTGTAAATCTGCATCCCGTAAATATGCATATCGTAGATTAGCTTTATATAAATTAGCATCTCTTAAATCAGCATATCGTAAATCTGCATTTCGTAAATCAGCACCTTGTAAATCAGCATAACGTAAATCAGTTTTATATAAATAAGCTTTATATAAATCAGCATTACATAAATAAGCATTTCGTAAATCAGTTTTATATAAATCAACATTTTGTAAATTAGCATTACATAAATTAGCTTTTTCTCCTCCATTATTATTTAACCATTTTGAATGATTAAGTTTTATTTTTCTCAATTCTTCCTGTTTCATATAACACCTCCTATTATTATAACTTCTATTTACTTTTTCTTTTTTGTACTATTTTATTTAATGTACTATAAAAATTTTTTAATTCATCTATTTTTAATTTTAATGCATCAGCTTTCTTTTTATTATCAGTTTTTTCTTTCATAGTAAATATATCTGGCTCCCTCAAAAGAGCCATAATATTTTTATATAATGCCTGATTTACTTCTGGCATTTCATTTATATTATTTGTTTGTTTTTGTTCAAATATATTATTTTTTTTCTTATTTACTTTTTGTGATTGTTGTTGTATATATTTATTATCATCAAATTTGCCTAAAAAAACATCGGCATTAAAACCCAATTTTGATAATCCTTTTGTTAATGCATCAGTTGCAACTTTTTTTGACCAATCTTCATTATATTTTCCTTTTCTGTTTCCACTTGAAAAAATAATTTCTATATCAGAATGTAATAATATACCTTCTGTATAGCCTGGATAATATAATTGTGCAGTATATAATATTACATTATCATAACGTTCATATTTTTCACCCTTCACACCCCATGTTTTCCCAAACATTCCCCATTGTTCGGTTGCTATCATTATTTGATATTGCGCACATATAGATGTAAATTTACGGCCATAGTCAGCTTTTTTTGTATAATTTGGATCTGTTTTAGATACTTTATTCCAAAATTCTAGACTCATATATTTAATTCCTTTCTTTATCTTCTTATCAAAAAATTGGGGATATTAGAATTCATAATTCTTAATATCCCCTTATAGATATGTTGTACGCTATACTAATTCTTTATTTTTTGTTTTATTTATTTCACCTTCATATTTGTTTCTTATTACATTATATCCAAATTGCTTATAATGTTTTTCAAAATAATCTGCCGCCCACCAGCCAATTATGACAATTTGTTGATCATCTACTTGCAACAAGTATTCGCATTCTGGCATGGTTTCTTCTATAATACAAGTACGTAATTCCATTAATCACTCCTTCTAATCAATTGCCAGCAATTACATGTATTAAATCTTTTAGCATGTTGATTATGAATATTACATTCATAATTTTGCTGATCATAAAAATAACAAGATCCACAACACTTTATTTTTTCAATTAATTGCTCATATTTCATTCTTATATTATATATATTTTTCTGTTTTTTATAATACAAATTTTTATACATAATTTTTTTTATTCATAATACCAGGGATTATCTTGCCATTCATAAGATTTTTCTTTTCCTATCAACCATGATTCTTTACAAGCTTCAGTACAAAAATTTTCATCTTCATAATACCATTTTATTTCATCTTGATTTAATTCTTTGCCACAATATGAACATATCCATTTTACTTTTTGTTTTTTTTCTTTTTGCAAATATTCTTGATACATATTTTCAATATCTTCATCTGTCAAATTACTATATATTGTATATTGCATAATATACCTCCTCACAACTTCTATTATTAATATAATATATTAATTCACAAAATTCAAGCCTTTTTTTGATATTGCAATATAATTTTTATCGCTTCATCTATAGAATTAGATGCATTAATTTTTATAAACATTTCATGTGCATCTTTTTTTAATCCATTTTTTTTTAATTTTTTTGCAATTTCTCCTGCAAAATCATATATATTTCCATTTTTTACTATTAATTGATTCATATTTTACCTCCTTGATTATCAATTATAATTTGCAATTTTTTATTATTTTTTTGTAATATTATTTTATATTTGTATTATTTTTTATAACAAAATTTAAAAAAATCTTTTTAACATAGGTAAAGATACAAATCTTAATAAAGTAAAAATTATAAAAATAAAAAAAAGCGATAATATAACATAAAATATTATTTTAATATTCATTTATCTCTCCTTTTATTTCTATTTTTTTTAACCATATATTTTTCAAATTTCGACATTCTTTCAATGTTGGTCTTACACAACAAAACATATGATTATCTGAAATTCTATATTTATAATGTACCAATTTTTTTTTCATTAAATGATCATATATTGTTTCATATTTTTCACCTCTATAATTATCCATATAACCTCCTTATTAAAAATTAAGCAAGAAATATAATTTTCTTGCTTAACAAATATAAAAATTATCCGAATACTTTTTTATTATATATAACCTTTTTTTTTGCAATTTCTTGAAAAAAATTAAGCATCCCATGATAAATTACAGGATTTTCAATTTTCAATTCCTGTAATTCATCTTTAAAATCATATTTACTTTTTGTTATAGCAAAAATCAAATTTCTTAAAAGAATTATCGACATTTTATAATTTCCTCCTTATTCCATAATTATTTGTTATAATAATTTATTTTATTTCTCATTTTTCTATATATTTCAATTTTTTTATCAATTTCTGATAATAACTTGATATTTTTATCAAGTCTTTCCATTTCTAAATTAAACAATTCAGTAATTTCGCATCTTAATAATTCTAAATATTTCATATATCCCCCAAATCTTTATTTTTATGTTTGATTATTGTATCAAACATAAAATTTATATTTTCTAATGCAGAATTCACATATATTATATCTGTTCCTGCATATCGCTTTATTAATGTTATGCAATATACTTTTTTACCATCATATTTTATACATTCATTTATGGCGTATATTTTTCTTTCATTTATATATTTTATTTTAATAGTTTTTTTTACTTTATAATTTTTATTATAAAAATTTATTCGCAATCGTTCTATTATTTTTACTATTTCTTTTACTATTTTTTCCATACATCCCCCAAACTCTCCGTATAGCCGTTAAGTCAGCTAAATCCCCATTTAACCCACCCCGCATAAAACGGGGCAGGTAGAAATGGGGGATTTCTTATATATTTACTTCATTTATTTTTCTTTGTGCAAATTCTATTTCATCTTTTCTTCTTTGAATCCAATTTATTACTTTTTTTAATAATCCTTTCTCAACAGCACTAGCAAAATTTAAAGCTATTTTTCTATTTACACATTTTTCTTCAGGATTTAACATATAACTTTCAAAATTATTAATATTTAATTTTTCATCCATATCAAAACAAATTTTATTTTCAATTATACATAATTTTTTTGTTATATATTCAAATTTATCACCTTTACAAAAAGGCATAATAATATCTTTTATTTTTTTTGCTACATTTTTTACTGATATTTTTAATTTTTCTGTAAATTTACTAGTTTCTGATCCAATTCTTTCTAATCTTTTCAAATCATTTATTATTGAATTATTTTCCATATGCTCCTCCTGCATTTTGATCCTGCCGGATTATTTTTGATATCCACACTCATAATATGACGGAATATTAAAATTTTCATTTACTGATAATTTTATATTTTCTCTAATTTTTCTTAATTTTTTTATATTTTTTTCAATTTTTTCTTGCCAGAATTTAATTTCCTTATCTATTAGCATGTTACCTCCTTTCGTTAGATTTATCATATAAGTTATTATAAAATTATTATTTTTTTTATTTTCACAACTTCTATTATTAATATAATATATTTTTTATTATATTTCAATTTTTTTTTTAATTATAGTTCCCCTCCCAGAAAACTATTTAATTTATTTATTTTTTCTTAATATATTGTCTACCCTTTGCCATTTACTACATTTTTCTGTACGCTGTATATTTATACCTGTCATTGAGCATTTTCTTTCAATTTTTATAGAAGATTCATGATAATATTCACAAGAACCGCAAATTTTTAAAACTTCTATTGCCCTTTTTAATTGTTGTATATTTAATTGTTGTATTTCATAATCTTTCTTTTTTATACTATTTTTTTCCATAAACAACTCCTTACTTTCATTTGCAAAAAAATTAGTTTTCATATATATATCCCATAGTTTTGTCAGTGTCCTGTATAGTTCCCCTCCCTAGTTGAACTATTATTTAGTTTATTTTAAAAATTAGTTAATGTAAGATTTCTCATATTCTTCCTGAGCAGCTTTTTCAAGTTCTTTCTGTTCTTGATATTCCCTTTCTTGTTCCAATTCTCTTATGATTTCTTCTTCAAACTCTTCTCTCCATTCTGTCCAATCTCCTTCTTCAATACATTCCATAACAGCCTCTTCCCGTGTGAGTTTACGGCCATCATCAGTAATGAAAATATTTTCGCTTTCATCAGCTTCATCAAAATGTCCCCATCCTTCAAAATAATCAGAATTCCAAATATCATAACTTCTTGAATCCAAAATCAAAATCGGCTGTCTTTCATTGTTTGGATTTGGTATAGTTCCGGATGTTTGAATACTAATTTTCCCATCTCTGTATACCCAGACTTTTTGATCTGTTCTTACCAATGTTTTGTGCAGCTCAGTGAAATTAATGTTGTTCATAATTTCTCTTGCTTTTTCGTTAATTGTTTTCATAAAAAACCTCCTTAAAATTTTTTGTCAGTGTCCTATATAGTTCCCCTCCCAGAAAACTATTGTTTAGTTTATTTTTCTTCAAAGATTATTTCATATTCACTCCATTGATTATTCCCCACCACCAATTTAAGTTCTTTTGCTCCTATTTCCTTGCAAAATATAGATCTTGTTTTTTCTGTATGCAACCCATTTTTATCTGACGTTTTTGTTTTGCATGCATATTCATCAAGTTCATCCTCGCTTATTGCATATGTTATTATTTCTCCTTCCTTATTGTAAATCTCATAATTTTCTTTCTTTAAAGTTTTCAAAACACCCTCCTTCTGCGTTTTAGATCCTCCGATCATAATTTCAGCTATTAGCGTTATCCAGAACCAACCTCGTGGCGGTTGCTGTTTTCTGGTCCCTTATGTCAGTTATAGAATCTTGCAAATCGCTTCGTGCTCAATTGCCCTCAACCCGTATCCCATAACCCTCTATGTCAAAAACCTCTTGGCTTTCCCTCAGCCTATCTATTAATAATATATAACATTTTTGCTATATTGTCAAGGTTTTTTTACAAATTTTTTTAAAAATTTTTTCAAAAAATTTGTTTGAGAATCAATTATAAGCCGTCTTTTATATAATATTTTTGCTATATTAAAGAATTTTGCTAAAATTCCCTACTTATAATTCTTTATAATATAAAGAGTTATAAATTATTATTTTTTGTTAAATTTTTTTAAATATACAAATTTTATAAATCCTTTTGTTATAAAGAATTACATTTTATAACTATTATTATTAAATAAAATTTAAAGGTGTTTATATATCAATATACTTAAGAAAATGCGTTAGAATCGATTGTCGCAAAGATTTTTAGCATTATATTTACTTCCATCCATTAATATATTAAAACTTGACTAAATATATTGTTTTTGATATATTTATAATATGGAATATTTGAACAATTTTATGACAGTTAATGAAGCAGCAAAAATTCTAAATCAAGCCGGATGTACAATTCGTAAACATGCAAAAATTTTAGGATTAAAAAAATTTGGTTCTCGTTGGATTATTTATCCAGAAGATTTATCAAAATTGCAAAATTCTATTCATCATAGATGGAATATATGATAATTATATTAATAAAAAAAAGGCCGTCCGGTAGAAGTTGTGAGAATTAAGACAGGTTTTGAGGTAGGCTTAAAACTCGCAGACGACCTATTTAAATATACTATATTTAATAATTTATTTCCATCATTTTTGTAAAAAATTTTTTTCTTTATCCCATTTTTCCCAACAATTTTTTATAATTTTTATTTTATTCCATACCTGCCCAGGGCATATTGTACCATCTATTTCGCTATGTCTCATTAATGTTAATCTTTTTTCTCTTATTCTATAATAAGGATACAAACCTTTTGCAGCTACCTCAAGCGCTTTATCCGGAATTTTATCATAATAATAATTTCCACAAAAACTTATCGCTAATGAATTTTGATTAACTTTGTAATTCCCAGTTGATCCTGCATCATGAAATAATGCATTATCTATTAATTCCAAAAATTCCCATTCTTCTTTATTTTTTCGAAATACTGTGAAATGATACATACAAAAAGAATGCGTTGTACATTCTTTTTTAATATTTGTTTCAAAATATCTATACATATTAGGCCATTTTCTACCTAATATAATACTTCTACCTGTATGAAAATTGTATCCCCATCGTTTGAAACCTTTTTTATATCCACATTCATTAAGAGATTCAAACATTCTTTTTTTTGACCATCCTATCCCTTGATGTCCTGCTGTATGATGTATTAACAATATAGATGGTTTTCCAACTTTTATTCCTGTTTTCATATTTTCCTCAATAAGATAATGTTATCAAAAATCCAAATACAGCACCTTGTCCTGCAGATAATAAATATTGCCATATTTTTTCACCTTTTCCAATTGCAGTACCAAAAACACCAATTCCAATACCAAAAATAGATGGAACCATATAATCAAAAAGATCTTTTTCATTTCTAATATAAAAATTATCTATTTTATATTCAGGTAAATTTATTTCATAACATAAATAGTCTATTTTTATTGTTGCAACTGGCTTTACTGGAAAAATTATCAAATCACCTGTTTTATTTAATACAGCAGAATAAATTGGAAAAATTAAATCTGGTATTGTATTTTCTATAATATCAAGTTTTCTTATTTCTGCTATTTGTTCTTCTTCAGATAATGATTGAAACCAATTTAATAACTCTTTATCACTCGGCGGAATGTAATCTTGTGCATTAATTATTATTGGCATTAGACAAACGACGATTAGTAATAATATGTTTAATTTTAACATTAATATTTCCTTTCTCTGTTATTCCTACACATTCTATATCATTTACTGTTAATTGTTTTTTTGTTACTGGATCTTTTGGTAATTTAATTTCTTGTGAATTTCCTTTTTTATCATACATTTTTATTGTAGTTTTATTAACAGGTATCCATACTTTATTTTCTTTTACTGGTCCTATTTTAGCAACAATTTTTTTTATACCATGATACGTAAAAATTCCAACTAAAATAAATATTATCCATTTACACCAAGACCATATTTTTTTAATAATTTTCTTCATTTAATTTCTCTTTATTTAGATTAAATTCTATGTTAGGATCTAATGCAGGATGATAATATTTTGATTTTTGCCAAGCATGCAAAACATTACCACCTATATAAGCTGCGCCATTACCAAGCATAGCAAATATTAAAAAACTTCCTAAAACTTTTAATATTTCAGGTGCATAAAATATTAGTAATAAAATAATTCCCAACAATTGAAAATTAATTACCCAAAATACTGTAGTTTTTCTTCCTTTCATTTTCATTTTTTAATACCTCCGTTTGTTTGATTAAACGTAATTAAATTACGTACTTTTTCTTTTCGTTTTTGTAATAATTCATCTTTTTGTTTAGATGTTTCTAATTCTATATTTTTTGCATTATCGAAAATATTTCTAATCAAATCTTCTATATCTGATATAATATTTTCATCTGCATCATATATTTGCTCTCTAGATATTACTCTTTTTCTTTCTCCATTATTATCAATAACTTCAGAAAAATAATGACCATTTAAATATTGATCCCATCCTCTTTTTATTAGACATACAACATCTTTTATATAAACATCATATTCAGCTCCTATTTTATTCATAAAATTACCATTTTTTAAAAAATTTTTTATTATTGCTTTTGTACTACTATTTCCATTATCAGCATATATCATATTACCACAAACTTCTCTATAAAATTGACAATCCTGATGTATCGTTAGTTGATCATGTGGCACACCTGCTATTTCTAACAATCCAAAAAAAGCTTTTTCTTTTTTTTCTCTAATCATAATTAATTTATTTTCTGCATATTGCATTTGTTTATCAATTTTTTTGTTAACAGACAACAAAACTATTTCTTCAACATATTCCATAATCAATTCAAATAATGTTTCAACTTCTTCTACAAAAGAATTTGATTTACCTATTTTTATATTTCCTACTTGTGCCTTACCACCTTTAAGAAAAAAAATTATTGCGCCACCAAATATTCCAAAAAATCCAAATACTATAATAACTTGCAACCATATAGGTAAATTACTTATCCAATCAAACATATTATTTCTCCATAATCATTTCCATTATAATATTTAATTCAATTCTATATTTAATAAATTTTTCTGATATTGCATCTAATGTTTTTCTATAATCTTTTAATGTTTCTTCATAATCTTTTAATTTAATTTCTATTAATTTTATATTATTTAGAATAGATAAAAGTAAAGCTCCGAACATAATTACAAAAGTAATAATTATAATTATAACTATCTTATATATGATATCTTTCATAATTTTTTTTAAACGGTTTTTAATCATTTCAAAAATGGTCCTATTCATAAAAAAAAGGGCTGCCTTTCTGCCAATAGCATCAGACAGCCCTAGGACCATTCGATACTATTTTAGCAACTCTTTTTACTTTTGTATCATTTCAGCTTATTTAAGCCGAAAAAATCTTTTTTCAAACAATTTATATATTAATTGTTCGTTATTATAACAATTGTATTTTTTTCTTAAATTTCCTATACGTTTTGTCACAGCGTTTTGTGACAGATATACTCTATCAGCAATTTCTTTATTTTTCAATCCACCAATCAATAATTCCATTATTTGATTATCAACTTCATCTATTTTCAAAACACATGTATTTATTTTTCTTTTTGGATGTATCAAATCAAAATATATTAATATAATTGCTGCAAAAACTATTATATAATTCATCATTTGCGCTAATGTATATTTAATCAAAACAAATTTTATTAAAATCGTTATAATAATTACTATTATTATTCCAATTATTATTTCTTTTTGTTTTATTATGTATACTGCAAAACATAAAAATATTGCACCTGTTAAATTGCCATGATCACCAAAAATTATAGATAAAATTGATAACATTATAAATAATAAACTATTTACTTTATATTCTTTAAAAATTAAATAAATTATTGTTAATAAAAATAATATCCCTGGATAAATAACATAATCTATCCAAGGATATTTAGAAATTAAACAATTTATGAAATTCACAATCGAACTCATAAATAAGGTGATTAATATTATATTTTTAGTTTTTAGCTGTTCCACCAACTTCTAACCATCGAAATTTCTGTTGTATTTAATTTCTTTTTTAATTGATTATATCTTTTTGTATGATTTTCGTTATGTTCATTAATTCTATGATATATTATTCCATATTCAATTACATCAAGACAATGTTTGTATGCTTTGCAATTTTTTGAATTGAATGGCATAAGCAATCCAGCTCTTTGTCTTGTATTTGTAATTCTTTCATTAGAAAATAAATTTTCATTTTGTTCTGCATCAAATATCATTTGAACAACATCTATATATGCAGAATGTACTTGACATTTTGGTATAGCTACTTGTTTTACATATTCTATTATATTCATTACTAACTCCTTTTATTTAAATAAATATTCTAAATCTTGTTCATATAATGTATTAAACTTTTGAACCAACCAAGATTTTGTTACTGCTTCAACATTTTTATATATAAATAAATAATTTGCAGTATTACTTGTTATTACTGTATATTGATTATTATAAGAAAAAGAACACCCAAGACCAGTTCCACCTGGTATAGTTATTGGATTAGACAGTTTTGTAAATGTATCACCATCAATTTTATACACGCCAAAATATGGTGATAAACCTTCTACAAAAACAAGATATTTACTATCATATGAAAATATACAAGCACCAGCATCAATACCTGGCAACGAAGCTGGATTTGGTAATTTTACAAAAGTATCCGAAATATTATCTATTTTATAAATAGTTATGTATGGACTTGCTACATGTGCTACCGCTAAATATAAACCATTCAAAGAGAAAAAACATCCTCTTCCATCTCCTGTTGGTAAAGTTGACGGATTAGTTATTTTTGTAAAAGTATCACCATTTCTTTTATAAATAGTTATGTATGGACTTGTATCATGTGCTACTGCCAAGTAATTTCCATCATAAGACCAAGAGCAACTCCTGCCTTCTCCTGTTGGTAAAGTTGCTGGATCAGAAAGCTTTGTAAATGTATCGCCTGAACGTTTATAAATAGTTATATATGGACTTGTGGCATGTACTACTGCTAAGTAATTTCCATCATAAGAAAAAGCGCATCCTCTTCCATTTCCTGTTGGTAAAGTTGCTGGATCAGAAAGCTTTGTAAATGTATCGCCTGAACGTTTATAAATAGTTATATATGGACTTGCTACATGTGCTACCGCTAAATAAACATTATCATAAGAAAAAGATACGTCATATCCTGATCCTGTTGGTAAAGTTGCAGGATTAGATAATTTTGTAAATGTATCGCCTGAACGTTTATAAATAATAATATAAGGAGAAACACTATCAGCTAATGCCATATAAAGATCGTTAGAAGACCAATCACTTCCCCTTGGATTTAAAGTTGGCAAACTTGAAGGATCAGAAATTTTTATACCTGGTTCTACTCTATTAAATCCAGCCCCTTCATATACTAATTCTAATTTAGCTTTACTCGGTACTTGTAAATACCCAGAAGCTCCTTTTGTTGTAAAATGTTTATTTAAATATGAAATAACATTTTCAGCATCTCCTTGTAATATTTTTATTGTATCTTCAGGAAAAACTTTTATAACATCTCCTTTGTTTGCTAAACTTGGTAAAGTTAAATCAATATTTCCTTCTGTGATATATTTTTTATTCGTTATCATATTTTGAGTTACAGATACTTCTAAATATTGTTTTAATCCAAATTTTGTATAAATTACTTTCCATTCTGAATTTGAATCATCCCATATAGCTAATAAAATATCTTCATCTACTAATACAATATCTGTTGTTCCTCCTGATACTAATTCTATATTCACTAAATTTCCACCAGTACCATTTGCTATAATAGTTATAATAGCACCATCTTTTACAGAACCATTAAATAAACCCAAAGTAATATCAACAGATGTTGAATCAGCGAATATTCTTAAATCATGTTCAAATTCTTCTGCAAGATAATCATGATCTGCCGTTCTTGTTTCTGTAATTAGATTTCCTTGATCAATTCTCCATACAGAATTTGTATCATCCCAGATCATTTTTAAAGTAGAATTTGTTTTCAATACTATATCAGTTGTTCCGCTTGAAGCCAATTCTATATTAACTACATTTGCAGTTCCTATTACTTGTATTATTACAACCGCTCCATTTCTGTCACTTCCATTGAAAAATCCTAAAGTAATATCTCCTGCTGTTTGATTTACAAAAATAATATGATTTGGTTCCAAATCAGCAGCCAAATAATCATTATCTGCTGTTCTTGTTTCAATTACATCAGCATAATCAGAATTTCTTAACACAAAATTTGCAAGCAATGTATGTGATAAACTTTTATCAACACCTCCCTGTTGTATATGCGTTATATCCGCATTAGCTGTATTAGACGCAACTGGTAAATCAGCTAAAGTTTTATTTGCCATTTTAAGCTCCTATCCTATAAAATTTTGTACTAAAATCGGATCTCCCGTATTAGTTACAATAAAATTTCCTAAATTATCTATTAAATTATCGGCTATTAATAAACCAACACCAGACGGAACAACTCCCAATAAAATTATTAATTGACTTATATCTGATGTTCCTAATATAATTTGATTGCCATTATTATCTACTATATTATCACTTGTATCTGTTACAAGATCATCGAATATAAGTAATATAAAATCGCCATCCGACCACATTCTAATTTTTGCCGGATAAACCGGAGTATATTCTACATTCTCAGTTTGAAATAATGTTCTAAATGCAGAAATTAATCTTTCTGGTTCTCCTGAACTAATATTAATTTCAATCTTTGCTCTCAACAAAGTTTTATAAGATTCATCATCATAACCAAGTCTATCAAAACCAACATGAATGCCTAACACATCAAGTTGCTCACCTTTAGCTATGTCAAGCCAAATTTTAGTAAAAAAATCATATAATTTTTCTTCTAATTCATTAAACTGATTATCGTTAGCTTTTAAAATTTCTGTAATATTAGATTCTTTAAAAAATTCTATTAACCAGGGATTAGTATTGTAATCTGAATATTCTGTTATTTGTTCTGGTAATGGCATCCTATCTCCTATGGTAATAAATTCAAAGTTATTCTTGCCTCATCCCATGTACTTACTTCATCTGATGCTATAGTCACATTAGCACCGCTATAAGCACCAGGTGGCCCGGCTGGTGTTGCGCTTGTAGCTAATTCAATTGTGATACTACCAACCCCAGGAATCGAATAAATTGGTATAGATAATCTTTGATAAATAACATCGTCACCTATATTAAAATTAGCTATCCCATACTCTACTATAGCCTGTTTGATTGCATCTTCTCCATTAGTCGGGAAAATTTCTTCTGAATTAAGATAATAATCTACATCCACCCATATATATACATTAGTCGGTCTACTAAATTTTATTGTCTGATTTTTTCCTGTACTATCTACAATAGTTTTTGTTATATCTCCATCTGTTTGAATTCCAGATGGCATTTTTTCCCAAATCTTTTCGGCTATTTCTTGTTCATCTCCTCCGCTAACAACAACTTCAAAACTATGTGGTGGTCTTCCATCTCCATCCGTCACATCTGTTCTATTTGATATTACTATACAACTTGTTACATCATCAACTTCTTGCAAAATTGCTTGTCTTATAGCTTCATCAGTTGCTGCTCCTATACCTGTTAATGCCTCTCTTCTTCTAATTCTTAACTCTTCATCTGTTTCTATATTACTACCGATGAATCCTGCAGAAAGATTATTAACATCATCAAGCCCTGATATTGGGTTAACAATTATATTAAGCGTATTTGCCGGTACTGAAATATCAGCTTTATTAACTGACAAATAAGTCCCAGGGGATGCCTGAGCATCTATTTGCAAATTAGAATCTACAGATATAGAAAAAGATGTTATTCCATCAGATGCATATATTCTACCCGAACCATCCAAGTTGTCTACAACTGTAACAGGATCACTTCCGAGATCAATATCTGTTTTTAATCCTGCTATAATCTCTTCGGCTGTTGCGCTCGAATCAGAAGTATAAGTATAAGCATTTCCATTAATTGTTACTGTATATAATGTGCTGTTCAAGACGTTTAAGACCGAAAAGTCTATGTCAAGAACAGCACTTAATCCTATTGTAACAGAAGCCAGTAATTCAAAATCTTCATTAGTTTCATCTTGTCTTATAAGATGTCCAATTGGAATAATTGTTCCAATATCTCCATATAATGCTACGATAGCTCTTGAAGATGTAGCAGGCAATCTTGTCACACCAACAAGAGCCGCCACACCATCTAATGATATTTCCTCAGAACTATCTGGATTTACACTTTTATAGATCGCTTCAAATAATTCCCATAAATTTGCAAACTTAACAGATAAATTTCCTATGAGTTGTCCTGCAACAGAATCTTCACTAACATCTAAGTCATTCCCATAACTATTTTTAAAATCAGCTTCTAATTCAGATTTTATTGTTTGTAAATCTTTTATTACAAATCCTTCAGATGTTATTCCATATTCTATATCACCCATTTAATGCTCCTAAAAAGATACGACAAGTTCTTGTGCTACTTGTTCTCCGTTTTCTGTTTTAACTTTAAAATTTACTATCAATTCTCTTGTAGAAGAATCAACTTCAAGATTAAAACTAATTAATTCTTCAACACCATCTATAGATGATATCTCAGAAACAAATAAATCTTCAATTAAATTTATATTTGGATTCTTTATAAAAATAGATTCTCTATAAGGAATTCCTTTATTTATATTTAAAAAATATTCTCCAAGAAAAAATTTTAATCGTATTAAAACTTTTTGTGCAACAAATTGATTAGCTGAAACAGTAAATTGAAAATCCTTATTTATTATTTGCAAATTTTTATCATTTTCTACTAATAATAAATCTTTCATGATCCATTTACCTCTGCTATAGCATTATTAACATCTGTTACATATTCGACAAATTTTGAATTTGATGAATTTAAAATTCCTTTCATCAAAATTATTTTTTCTTCTCTATCTGTATATTTTTGTCTTAAAATTTTATTTAATTCAATTTCTTTTCTTTTACGTTCTTGATCAGGATTTAATACAGGATCAATTTTTGTAAGAATTTTATTAAAAAATTTTAATCTTTTATTTCCAAATTTGTCTATGATATCTGTTATATCCTGAATAATATCAAAAATACTATGATTATCATTAAATATATCTATTCCATTTGATAATTCAGGAGTGGCAATAATTTTAAGAACAAAATTATTTTCATCTATAATTATTTTTTTCATGATTTTCTATCCGCCCATCCCCACAATGTAAAAGTCATAATATCTATCTTATAACTTGAAGAGCCTCTTCTGTATTGAAATTTTCCACCATTACTATATATCAATACAGGAGTTCCAAGATATATATTGCCGGCAGCCAAACCAAAGGCAGCGTGCATTCTGAATGTAATTATTTTCGGAAACGATGTTTCGCTTGATCCGAATTCTCTTGTCAATAATTGCATTTGATCTGAAGCCGGCGGCAACAATCCAATTTGCATAAACCCCAAAAGTAAATTCGCATCTGATCCAGTTGTGCCGCTTAAATCTGCCGTTTCCCATGTATCTGTTACGGTAGTATCTATAATATCAAAAGCACCGTTTCTGCTTGCAGCAGGAAGTAATGTCCAATTAAGAAATCGTTTTTCTAATACATCGCCTATTGCGTTCCATCCGTCAACAAAATCATAATTATCACCCTTGGGATCAGAAAGAGTATCAAGATAATCTGTCATAGCTTGTGCTATATCATCACCTAATGACATTTATGCTCCCTTCAATTTTGTAATTCCAGCCACCGGCCCTCCGTGTGGTAAACCGGTGAAAGGATCGTTTGGCAAAATATTTGGTTTCCACGCAAAAGCGTCACCTGTTGTTAATGTAATTCCAGTGTCATTAATTACAACCTTACTTCCTTTATATATAATTTCAAGCCCTGTAGCCCCCCCAGTTTTTCCAGGACTGCTAAATGAGAATAAACCAGGAATACAAACAGCATCCGTCAAGCTAAATTTTCTTGCATCCCCAGGATCAACTTCACCGCCTCTGGATGAAAGAAAATTTTCTAAACTTGTTTCAGAAAATAAAATCAAACAACCATCGTTTTTTGATAACGGAAAAACAATAGCAGTATCAGACGAACCTGGAAAAATTACAGGCACATCAGATATTACAGGATAACTCACATCAACATTATCAATTCTTTTTTTTATCAACGGTTTTACAGATGCTTTTTTTTGAGCTGAATTATAACTTTCTATTTGCCCAGGTATACAGGTATGAATATTCCCAACGAAAGACTCAAAAGCTGTTTTCAATACATCATAAAATTTTTGCCTCATACCGCAATAACCTCTATTTCTGCAATAAAATCACCTTCAAAATTATCACCTTCAAAATTTGCTGTTTCTACTCTAAATATACCATTAACAATATTAGATCGTACTTGTATTTCTGCACCAGGAAGTAGTTGGGGATATAACAATGATTTTATTCTCCATCTTTTGGGTACATCATCAGTTTCTAATTGATTTTCATCTGAATCATTCAATGCTTCTGGTTGATCAATTAACCCAGTATCAGAAGACAAAAGCAACCCTGTCCTTTCAATCGTTTCACCAGGTGATAATATCACTAATTGTTGATTCTGTATTGTCCAATCTTTATTTACTCTTTTTAAAACTTCTGTTAATGCGTCTTTGGCTTTACCGACAAAAGAATATCCATTAACATATTGACCAGACAGATTTACTATAGGATTTGTCAACGGCAAACCAAACACATCAACAATATTATCAAAAACTTGCTGTACTGGTGTTCCAGCTGAGAATGAAATAGATATATTTTTATTTTGAACATTTGCATATCCATCATAAGCATTAATTTCTAATATTCTGGCAACTCCTTCTTTTCTATCAATTGCTGATTTTATATCACCAAAAAAAAGATTACTTATCCCTGTTTCGTCTTCGTATCCAGCACGCAATATCACTTTATTGTTTACTTTTCCAACTTCGCTTGAAGTTTCTTTTGATAGATTATATATCTTAATATTAGCTATATTTTGAGATTCCGTATCTGTTTTTTCTATAGAAAAATTTATTCTCAAATCTTTTATTTTTTTTCCAAGCTCCCCAGGGGGGCCGATTGTTAGTTCTATAACTCGCTTAAATGCCAACTAACACCCCGCTTTCAATTTCATCATCTGTAAAAAATATTAGTTGATATCTATCACCAAAATTATCAAAAGTTACTCCACCATCTTCTGGTATTTGATTTAAATCCCAAAAAATAAAATCTCCTTCTGGTAAATTTATATATGCTCTATATTGTGCCAAAAGAAAATAATTAACCACAAGTTTTATACCCATCAATATATTAATTTCATCTTGGTCTTGAATATCCATATACCAATTATTTTCTCTTGCATTCCAATGAAATCTTAAATGAAAAATCGTTCCATTAAGTTCTATATCCATCGCATAACGTGCTGATCTATTTTGAAATGTTGGTATAATAACCATTACTCTCTTCCTGTTATATAGTCTGCCAATGCTTCAGCGGATTCACGAATTTGCGCTAAAGAATCTTCTGTTTGTGTTTGTCCGCTTGTAGTTTTTCCTACATCTTGGCTTTCTTGTGATTGCTTGTTTGTGTTATCATCCGCGTCGCTTAATTGTGAAATTGGTATTGATACAGACTGAGACGATACAAACCGAAATTCTTCAAGATTTATATTAACATTCAAAGAACCGCCATTCGTCACGGTTCTTGGTATAGAATAAGATGTTATATGCATATTTTCATATACTTTTAAGCCTGTTACTACAGTAACAAGCGTTTTTTGATCTATTAATTCATCAAGTTGTCTAAAAGATTCTAAAATATTTCCACCATCTATAAATGCTTCTATAAAAGCTGATATTGTTAATCTTATAGGTTCATTTATTATATGATCTGAAATTTCTGCACCTGTTTCAACTGGATATTTTGTGGCTTTACTATTTCTCATATGTTCTTCTGAAATAAACGCATCAAAAATAATATTACCTATACTTTTTTTTGTTCTTCTTGAAAAAATTAATCTTGCACTTTCAGCCATTATCTTGCGCCTCCTGTTAGATTAACAAATCCATTATTTAAAATTAGATTCCATTCTTTTTTGACAGCTTCTCTTGATTTTGCTTCTGCTTCTGCTACAACACCTTCTGGTGTACCTGCTGGAACACCTATTGTTATATCAGAATTAACATTTATATTTGTATTTCCAGCAGGAGTCAATCCTTGCATTGATAAATTTCTTGTCAAAATTTCTTCAGGTGTTAATTGTTTTGGCTCTACAACTCTCCCAGTAAAAGCAGCTTCACCACCTCCAAAAAATTCAGCAACAGCATTTACAGCATCATTTATTTTTCCAAGTACATCTCCAATTATTTCGCCTGCTTTTTTAACTATACTAAGTATCCAATCCCAAATTCCTTTTACAATATTTACTAGACCATCCCAAAATCCTTTAATTGTATTAATAACTTTTTCCCAAAGATTAACAAAAAAATCAGCTATTGATTTTGCAATTTTTCTAAAAAAATCACCAACATTATCAAAAGATTTTATAAAAATTAAAAATGCATCTATTAAAACGCCTATAAAATCAAGAACAGGCTGTAAAATATCTAAAATAAAATTAAATATAGGACCTAATGCTTTTCCTAACAATCCAATAAGATTAGCTATAACTTCAAAAAGTTTTCCTAATATTCTTCCAAGAGTTTCAAAAATTTTGCCAACTTTGCTAATTGTTGCAGTATCCTTTAAATTTTCCCATAATCTTTTTACAAAGAAAAATAAAAAAGCAACTATTTCAAGAAATCCTTTTAACCATTTTACTATTCCAGTTGCTATTAATTTTCTATTTGATTTCAAAAAATCTAAAAATGCATTTGCCAAATTTTTTGCCACTGGTAATAATTCTTTTCCTGCTTCATTTGCTATCCTAGTAAACTGATCTTGTATATTTGTTAGAATACCTAGATATGTTTTAGATTGTTTTTCCATTAAATTAGCAAATTGACCAGTACCAGTCGACATAGTTTTTGTAGCTTCAGCAACTTCTTTAAAACCTATTTTTCCAGCCCTTACAAGTTTAAATATTTCTTCTGTAGATACTCCAAGATTTTTTGCCAATTCATCTAAAATAGGAACTCCTGCTGCAATAAAAGAATTTAATTCTCTCATAGTTGCATTACCACGAACTTTAATTTTTCCAAATGCTCTAATCATTTGTGGTAATTTTTCTCGACCAACACCAGCAGCTATATTACCAAGTTGTGTCATTGTTGGTATTATATCTTCAGCAGCAACACCAAAAGCTAACAATCTTTTTGATGATTCTACTAATCCAGGAAGTTCAAAAGGAGTTGTTGCAGCAAATTCAATTATTTCTTTTAGCAACTTATCTGCTTTTTGTTCACTTCTTAACATAGTTTCAAAAGCAACTTGCGCCTGCTCCATTTCACCAGCAGAATTTAAAATAGCCTTTGTCATATCAATTGTTACTTTTACAACTTGTTTTGTAATTTCTAGAATAGCTTGCATTACTCCCGCATATTTTTGAGCAGCCCTATTATCTGATTTGAAGNNTTTGAAGCCTAATACTGTTAATAATGTTCTTACTGTCATATATTCTTAATCTCGTCTATAGCAATTTCTTCATAAGTAGATTTAAAATCTTGTTCCATGTCTAAAATTGCATTTGCTCGTATTACATCATCAAAAGTCCATTCGTATCGTAATTCATTAATTGATGTTCCTTTTACTATCCATATACGCCATATTAATAATTCCTCTTCAAGTTTTGGGGATAATTGACCTATTTTTCCAATCTTATCTTTGAGTCTGTTTCTTTTTCGTTTAGAAAGCTTAAGATACCTGTTTGAAAACGGTTTCCAATATTCCCCAGTAGTCCGAAAAAAGAGGGATAATTCACCTCCAATACAAAAAGTATAAGTGGGTATATACCCATAATATTACCACAAAAAACTGCATCTAATGCAGCTTCATTTTTTAATTCAACTTTTTGTTTTGTTCCATCGATTTCTCCAATACATTCGACATTTTTAAAAATTCTAAGGATTAAATTATAAAATTCATTTTCGTTTAATTCTTCAAATAATCTTTTTAATGCATCTCCTAGATTTATACTATCTATCGATATATCTCCATTATTTTCATTTAAAGATCCAAATATTTGACCAAAACTCGGTGCTAATTTTTTAAATAATGTTGTTTTTAATTTAATAGCCTCTTTAAAATTAAAAGGATATACTGTAAATTCTAATCCGTCTATCTGTTTTGTTTTTGGCTGAAATCTTTTCATTATAATAAATTGCCTCCATAATTTTCTATATCTGCATCGCTTGTATCAAATACCCATACACGCTCTCCAATCTCTTTTGCATTTTCTACTGTTGGAACAGCTCTTATCCATGCCTGAGACCAAGATAGAATAGTTGTTCCGTTTAAATCAACTATTTGTAATGGAAGTTTTCCAAGATTTGACAATTTATCTATATTATGTATTGTAGATAAATAATCATTTGATGCCGATGTTTGAAGCAAAGTCAAAGTAACTTCATGACTATAATCATTTGATTTTGATCTCGCTTTTTCTCCATCCGCACCAGATACTTTTGTAAATCTATCACCAGCAGGTGCAACCGAAATAAAAGGACCATCGGCAAAACCAGAAATAGCAACTCCGCCAAAAATTATTTTAAATTGTTTTGGATCATATGTTTTAACAGCTCCCATTTATTACTCCTTTCTTATTTATAATGATACAATACCATTTACTTGAACTTTATTTATTGCACCAGCTAATATTGCAACAAATTCAACATCCGGTAATAATCTATTTCCTTTATCCGTGGCACTTACATCCGCTGCAAGTGGAACAGTTGTTTCATATGAAGCATACAACCCAACATCAATTCCTTCCTGTAACGCCGCCTTTAATTGCGAATCCACAGCTTGAATTCCATCATCCGTAAAAGGAACTTTTATGTTGTTTATTAATACCTGATATATTAATTCTTGTATTCTTGCTTCACTCCAATCAACTCCACGTATAATATCTATATATTCACCAGAACCAACCCAGCCATACAAAGTAACATCAATTCCGGCTACAGTTGAAAAATAATTTCCTTTCTTTCCTTCTATGACTCCACGCTCAGTTGATGTTAACTGATATGCAGTTACTCCTGCAAGAGTTTTATGCGCCCAATTAGCAGAACCAGGATCATTAGGAAATATTTTTCCCAGCCAAGCAAAATTAGCAAATGGATCTGACGTACTGCCATCAGCAGCAGGATGATATATAACAAATGATCTATCATAATTATTAGTATTAATATATTCTGCAATATCACCTGTTCCACTAATAATATTAGAATCATCATCAGAAATACCCATAAGCTTTTTATTTGCCTCACTCCAATCAGCAGCTTCTTCAAGATCAGCAAGAGTTGTGCTGCCAATTCCAAAACCATACCATTCATTACTATCTTCTAACATAGCTGTCAAAGCTTGTGTCCATGTTTCAGAACCATCACCACCTGTTAATTTTCTTCCAACATATATTTTTCCAGGATTAGGATTTTGCTGAAATAATGCTTTTCCCGCAAGATATACAGCACTGCTTGTTGTATATCCTGCGCTTACAATATCAGCAAGTGATGTATACGATCTTACACGTTCATCAGTAGCGAAAGCAGGGGTAATTGATGCAGCTAAAAATTCTTCAGCTATTAAAATTCCATTAAAACTTGCAACTTGTGCTACTGCTGTTTGTCTCGTTATAGTAACTTGAATAATTTCATTAATCAAATCAGCCATATTATTTTATCCTCCTTTAAGGTTGATTTATTGTAAAAAATAATTCATAATCTTCTATATATCCTACATTTTCTTCTATAGACTTACCAAAACTTAAAAATATTTCATAAAAAAATCTTTTTTCTATTGTACTATCAACTAATACTGAAATATCTGTAATTGTAGATTCATTCCTAACTGCTATACATGCATCTTTTAATGATTGCAATACAATTTCTTTTTGAAGAGAATCTTTTAACTTTTGCAATTCATCTTGTGAACCTCTTCCAAAAGAATTTATTGCAACAGTAAAATCTTCTGTATATTTAATATTTCTATCTCCGTTATTATCAGGACTTTCAAGATATCTTTGTCCTATCATATTATATGAAGTAATATTAATTGTAACATAAGGCAAATTTGGTCTAACACCATTTTCATCAAAAAATATAACAGGTACAGAAACATTATCAGAAACCCAATTATAAACAGCTTTTTCAACATCACTATAAATCAAACTTTCTCCTTTTCTCTAACTGCCATAAATTTATAATGATCTATCAACCCATTATTCCACGATTCTACTTGTATTACTTCATATTCTTGACTATCCGGCCCTACAATAAAATCAATATCTGTATTTTGTTTTTGATCTGCTGTATATAATTGGGTTATTGTATATCCTTTATAAGCCACAGAGTTTCTCCGGCCTTCTGGCAAAGTTTGCATTTCATCACCATTTGCTGGCTGCCATGACGCATAAATTGAAAATGTATTTTGCAAAGAGCCTTGTACCCATCTTCCATTTACATACGAACCTAGAGCATACCGATTAACTGTTAATGAAAGCGGATGAAATAAACTCATTTAGGGATTGCCTCATTTATGAATTCTTTATGTTTTATATCATCTCTCATTTGCCCTGTAAAAATAAGAGGGTCATTAAATCCTTTAATTGCTATAGTTGCCGGAGCATTAGGTGGACTTCTAAAATCTATTATAGATTTTCTTATTCCTTCTTCTCCATATTCTCCTAATTCTTCAAGAGCTTCTTGCGCTGATATTTGTTTATCTAGTACTTTGCCTATAACATCTTGTACTTTTTTATGTGTTTTTCTAATATTTCCATCAAACCAATTTCTTATAAATGGTCTTGCTGGTATGGTATCAGTCCCAAATTCATTATACAATCCTATAAGTGCAATAGGTTTACCATCTTGATATACATCTTCTTCAAATAATCCAATTGCTGTAAATGCATTACCCATATTATCAAATTCTTTTTTTATTTTATTCCAGCCAAAATCTTTAACAATAACTTTACTACTCATTTTTTTCTTTTTTTTCCTTTCTTTTTTTCTCTTTTTTTATTTTTTCTTTAATTTCGTCTATATCTTCTAATTGAACTATTTTTAACAAATTTAATTCAATTAATTTTTTATTCCATTTTCTATCTTTAATTTTATCCCATGTTTTTTTTGTAATTTCAAGATTTTTTTTTATAACAATTATTTTTCCTTTCACTAATCCTAAATATTGAGGTTTTTCACCAAAATAATTTAATATTATTTTTTCTTCTTTACTTTTCATATTATCCTCCGCAAACATTTGTTATTGCACCACATGTACCTGTTATTGTTACAGCGCCTGGGCCACCTTTTATTAATGATTGTAATTGCATACCATAATAGGTTAAACTCAAATCATCTCCATTCTTTGTATTACTTTGTGAATAACTTATAGACAAATCTCCTTCTTTTTTTGATACAACTTGTCCAGCATCACCACCGGCTTGTCTTGTTTCATCAAGTTTCCACATGTGTGCGGCTCTTAATGCAACAGCCCTATTATATTTTGTACCAAAAAAACAAGCATTTGTAAGACATTCAGCTTCAGTTATATAAAAGTCCCGATTTGCATCAGTATACAAATCGGGAGCTATTACTTGTAATATTTGTAATACACTATTTTGTGACATTACTTTTTACCCTTTTTCTTTTTTGGGTTTTTAATATAATCTTCTATTTCTTCTTCTCTATCTTTAATTTCTGCTCTAATTTCATCCCTAGATTCGCCCTCCTTAAGCTTTTTTAAAGTATTTAGATCGTTTGTTTCAGCTATAATTTTTTGTGCTTGTTTGGGCTTCATTTCTTTCAAAGAAGTTGCAACTTCTTGCTTACCGTCTTTTTCTATCATCACAAATTCAACATTTCCATCTTCAATATCTTTTTTTAAAGATCGTTTTAAATCAGAAATCAAAATTTCATCAATTTTGTTAATTCCAGGCATCAAAGTTATAGTTTTAGAAACTACAGCTTTTTTATCCTTTTCTTTTTTCATAATTGGAACAACATTCAAATTGTTTTTTTTCCAATTAACTATCATCCTTCCTCTACCTCCCTTTCATATAGATTTTGTGCCAAAGCACAGATAAACGGAAGTTCATCTTTATATACTTTAAATTATATTATTTGCAAACCTCAAATGCCATCGCCATAGGCAACACTTAGGGGATAATATACAATTATACCAGCAGTTTTTTCACGGGCCATTATCTCAAATTCTAAACCTCTTTGCTGTGGTGTAAATTGTTCAAATGGTTGTGGAATTTCAAAAGTCAAATTATTTTCATCCTTTGTATATACCATAAATTTATCTGTAGCACTTGCGCCTGCACCTTTTAATTCTACAACCCAATCAATCATTTTTATAAATGGGTTATTTTCCATAAAAAATTTCATGATTGTTCTGTCGCTATCTCCGGTCATTCTTGTGTTTGCAATATATACATATTGAGAAATAGGCATAATCATAGTGTCAGGAGCTTCTACCCCGTTAGTAGTATCCACAACAGCGGAAACTATTCCAGACATATCAACTATAATTTCATCAGGAGTTTTATTTACCCATTCTGTGCCAGAACCTGGATCAGGAACAGTATATTGTGTAATCCCTGGATAATCAATAAATCCTTGAATATTATAATCCGGATCACCAGTCCATGCAATATCATCAATTTTTTCTTCTATAGCTCGTCTTACCATGTTAGCACGTCTTTGATCCAGGCTTTTTCCTGTAAGTTGAGATGCTCTAATTTCATCTATTGAATAACCATAAGAGCCTCCTACTGCATGAATTTTAACCGTGTTTTCTTCACCAAATATATCTACCCTGGGGAAATCTTTTGCATAATCAGCTATTATTTTAGCATAACCTACGCCACTATAAGATCGCCATGTTATTTCTGTTGTTCCACCAGAACATTCAGTGCTAACAGGAATCAAAGTTTTTGCCTTTAGCTTCTTATATTTTGTGTCATACGTTTTTGACTTTATACATTCAAGCTCTCTAAGAAAGAAAGCATATTCATTCGCATCCAGCCTCATTGGCTCTTTGTTTGCTATCATATTAATCCTCCTTCCAAATTACGGGGTTGCGTCCCGCTGAATTCCATTAACTTCTACAAGCACAAGCCCTGCGTCGGCACGTGTACTTCTAATCCAAATGTTAGCATCATAATTGTCTGTAACCGCATCAGTAATCTTTCCCTGATCTGTAGTTGACCAAATAACATAACCTTTTGTATTTGCATTAACAGCTTTACTTGAATTAGTCCAAATTCTACCAAAGGTCAAAAGGTTTATTGCATCATCAACTACATAAGAACCTACGCTTACACTTGTACATTGTGCTGCTGTATATGCAGCAAAACCACGAAATATTTGAGAAGTTGTATAAGCTATTGTTATTCCTGCTTGAGATGCTCCACCAGTTACAACAGAAGTTACAAGATTAATGTTAGAACCTTTTTTTAGTAAAGTAAATTGTCTATTATCAGTTGGATCAGTAAGAGTTACTTCAAGGCTACTTATTGCAGCTTCAAGAGCAGCTTCATGTAAATCCATAGTGTTATCATGACTTGTATCAAATAATGTAGCTACAGGAGATTGAGCAACTCCGTCTATTGTAACAGTAGTTGTAATTGTATTACTTGCAATTAAATCTGCATCAAGAGTAATTGTAGCTGTATCTTGTTTTGCTGTATATCCGTTTACATCATCGCCGTCATATCCAAAAACAGGATCACCAAAATCAATTTCTTCTGCTGCTCGCATAGTTTCAAAAGTTTTTCGACCTTTTACATCGCTAGTAAGTCCAGCAAAAGCCTGATCAAGTACATCATATGCGCCCATTATTTACCTCCTTCCAAATTTCTGCTTTGTTCTTTTATTCTTTTTATCATTTCTTCTCTTTTCTTTGAAGAATCAACAGAATAACTATCTTTTTGAATATCAAGAATTTCTCTATTTACAGCATTATTTTTTTCCTCAAGAAATTCTATAACACCATCAAATCTTGCAGAAATATATAACTCATCTTTTCCATCAAGGTTTGCTTTTGGAAAAACCTTAATAATGACAGCCTTTTGAATATCTAATTCTGTCATGTCTTTTTTTATTTCAACACCAGCTTTCTTTGCAATATCAAGAATTAACATTCTTTTTTTAACTGCAACTTCAATACTTGATGTATCATTCTTTACATCTTCAAGTTCTTTTGAAATCTGATCAACTTTATCTTTAAATGTGTCTCTCTCCGCTTCGAGAGTCGTCTTTTCTTTTTCAAGCTGATCTATTTTTTCTTGAAGACTTTTTGTTTGATCTTTAGCTTGATTCAATTCTTTGATTACTTCGCCTTCGGCCTGGTATTCAATCCCATCAAGCTTGACAACTTTCAAATTCATATTGTCATCCTCCTTCTTATCATTATTATTCCAACTCATATAATAAGCTGAATTTAAACTATCCATTCTGATTTTTGCAGCATCCCCTGCTCTTCCTTTGTCTACAACAGAAACATGATTATATCTAATATTTTTTTGTATTGCATCATAAGGAACCCCCATAAATACGCCTGGCGTTTCTTCAAGCTCTAATTCATATCCAGCAGATAACGCACGTTTACCGTTATTAATATCCATAATTGTTTTTTTGTCTGTAAAACTAATATCAGTAGCTACATGATAAGCATCGTTAAAACATTCATTTCCTGTAAATCCTACTTGAAAATCTTTTATATTTTCTATATCAATTTTTTGATCTGGATGTTCATTTGTAATCGGTTTCATTAATAATGTTTTTAATGAATTTTCTTTTAAAACTTCTTCTGGACATCTTAATTCCCATCTTGTTGATCCATCAGAATTCATATATGGAAATACTCCAATATTTGTAATAATTGCACGCCCTTTTAAATAACCTTCATTTGTTAATTTGAAAGATTTTTCTAATTGAGATTTCATATCACAAATCATTTCTATTGGGAAATAATCAAATCTTTGTACTTTACAAACATTATTATTTTTATCTTTACTATCTTTTTTTTCTTTTGCTGGCTCAAAAATTTTATATTCAATTTCATTTTCTTTTAACCATTTTTTAGCTTCTTGCGCTGTCCAATTTTCTATAGGAAATCTCAAGGATTGTGCTCTTGGTATTTCTCTATTACCACTTTTTATTATATACCAAATTATACTTATAGTTGTGGGTATAGTCACGCCTTGAATTTTTCCTTTGCCCGACCCTTTTGTACGTCTTGCTCTTATTTTTTTTGTTTTAGGATCTAATAACCTTGCAGCATGTTCCCCTGGAAATGGATCTTTTTTTTGTTCATCTATTTCAAACAAATCATTTTCTGATATTTGATCTAAAATCATGTTTAACTCCTTGTTGTTTTTACCGTAATTCCTGCTGTTACTGTTCCAGAATTCCAAGTTACTTTATATCCTGTAACAGCATTATTTATTTCCGGCGCTCCATCCCATTCAACCCAATCAGGCGTCCCATTATCAATTTCATCATAAGAATCATTTGTAAATTCAATAGTTCCATCACCATCAAAATTAACTGCAATAGAATAAATTTCTTGAGGTGGTAATTTATATATTTTTGATCCGAATGTTAATATAGTTTTCTCATGATATATAGAACCATAAGCAGGATCACTTTTTTCAATTCTTGACATAAAATCTTCTGCCATAATTATCTCCTAATTAAAATGTAGCACCGTCTTTGCCAATCCGGCTCCAACTCTCGATTCTAATAAATGACCAATTTCTAAAAAATGTCTATTTGTTGATAGAGGAGGACTTGGCACTGGTTCCCCAATAGCTTGTCCTGCTACTGGTCCAATATCTGCCCCATCACACATTCTAGCAAAATCCCCTCTTGTTGTACTTCCGATATAATAAACATCTGCTATGCCAGCTATAACAATCCAAGCTTTTTTTCCATTCAAAACACCTGATTCATAAAAAACTCCGATAGGATCAGGATCACCAATAAGTAATTTTTCAACAGCATTATCTATTGTAAAACTTGTATTTACTAATTCACCTTTTACAGAAGCAACTCCAGTATTATTTATTAACTTTATAGCTAACCCACCTTCCGGGGTAAATCTTATATTGCCCGAACCTGAAAAAAAATTATTTATCATAAAATATCATCCTCTAATTCTGACAGTTTATCATCTACGGCTTCACGCCAAAATTGATTAGTTCTTTCAGCTTTTCCAGCCCAATTACGTATTATATTTATTTCATCAATAACAACTAATGCAAAAGCTTTAGTCCTTTTTCGAAATTTATTAAATGTTATTTCACTATTTCCACTTGCCATTAAAACCCCATTTTTATCGTTAAAGTTACCGTATTTTCTGATGGACCATTCACAAATCTAACACCTGTTACAGCACAATTGCATTGTCCATTCCCATCCCATTCAAACCATACAGCTTCATCATTATCTATTCTATCCCATGTATCAAAAGTTATTTCAATGTCCGGCCCTGCAAGCGCAGAATAACTCAAACCCACTGCATAGATAAAACCTAACGGTATTTTAATTTCTGGGCTTTCTTCATCTGCTTGCAAAATATATTGTTCTGAATATATAGCACCATTTTGCTGCCATTTATATAATTTCAAAAACTGTTTTGTTTCAAATCCCATTTTAATTCCTTTTTTGAAATTTAAAATGGTCCTATTTTTTTATATTGCATCTGGCAATGACCAAAAATTTAAAGTTGTCACTGCCGGAACATCCTTCTTGATTATTGTTTTTGATGGAGTTTTATTTGTATCAGTTTCAAAAATAAACTCATAATAAACAGAATCAGGCATAGTTGCAGTTTCTACAAGCGCAATTTCCCAATATCCTGTATTAATATCTGGCGTTATAATTATTTCATCATCTCTCATTATATTACTAAGATATTTAACAGCATCTTGACTTAATCTAATCACAAAAGCACTATCATCAAAATCATCATTCGTTGTTTTTCTATTTATTCCCCACACAATACATTTTGTGACATCATCAGCTGTTTCACTGCTATTATATTCAAATGAAACATCAAAAAGTTGAGGAGTAGTTGACCCATCATCTGAATGAAAATATGCTTTATAGCCAATTGCAACTATTCCAACAATGTTTATACTTGATATATTTGCCTTTATTTCTGCTATAGTATTATTTTCAGGATATCCAGCACTACTAACCCATGCTGACCCATTCCAATATGTTTCTATTCCATTTATAATTATTGCAAATCTAATTTCATCATTACCAGGCTCCACTACAGTTGCATCAAAATCAACTAAACTCGATACTGCACAAATTGGCCCTTTCGGCTGCAAAGAAGGATTGTCAGTTGGATAAGCTGTTGTTGCGCCTGGTATTTGCTGAGTGCCATTTCCACTATTCCAACGAAAAGATATTTCAGCAGGAGTTAATTCCCTTTCATATACAAGTACTTCATCCACAGATGTTGTAGTATCTAAACAATTATTGTTTCCATCTCTACCTGATATTTGAAAATCAACAGTTGTGATAATAGTTCCAGACAATGTATCAGATGCTACAACAGTATTGTTGGATACATTGTCGACATAAAGATCAAATCCGCTTATTCCACTACTTCCATCATAAGTCATTGCCACATGATGCCAATTCCCATCATTATATGACCCAACAGTTTCCAAACTAATGATATTACTCAAATCATCCCTGATGGTTGCTCTAATTTTCCCGGCAAGCAAAACAACTCCATATCCAGTAAAGACTGTACTATCTTGTTTGCTTACCACGTGTTGAGTAGCAGTAGAATTATATTTAATCCAAAATTCAAGTGAAAAAGCATTTGTTCTTTCAAAAGATGCTATCCCATTAAAATTAATAAATCCTTGACTTGTATTGACTCCATGAATAGCATTGTTTATTTTTCCAGTTGTCCAATAAGTCTCATCCAACCCACCTTGAAAAGCTCCATGCCGATTATTTCCAGAAGAATCTATTGCTACCAATCCTTGATTCTCATCTAATTTTGCATACATATATGCTTCAGCTCCGATTTGTTGTACAACTAATTGAGCTGGATTAACTACTTCAATTTTATCTGAAGAGAAAACAAAATTATTTGGATTATCATGATTATATATAATTTTATTTGGCATAATATCCTTATATAAAAAAAGCCGACAGAAAAACAAGCTTCAGTCTTTCTGTCGGCTTTATCTAAAAATATATTTCTTGTAAAATATCTAATTAATATTATTATATATTATTTTTTAATAATAATCAATACTTTTTAACTTAAATTTTAAATAGCTGGTAAAAACTTATAAGTTATACCAGCTATTTTATAAAATAAAGGAGAAAATTGAAAAAAAAATTTTGTATTTATAGAATTTCTTTTCAAAAAAAGCTCTTCAAATTTATATAAAATTATCTCCCAAAAATATCAAATTTGAAGAGCCTAACGAACGTACAACAACATAATAATTTATTTAAACTTGTTGTTGGAACTTTTGCAAATAACAATAATTCAGAGTCATCAAAATTAATTATTTTTGCATTTGTAATTATCATATTGTATATAAACTATATCATATTTTTCTAAAAAAATCAAGATTTTATATCAATTTATTTTTATATAATATACACAATTTACATTCTAATTTATCACTTGGATTTTTTGCATAATAATTAAATAATATTATTGATCTTCTTATCAATCCACAATTATTACATTTACAATAATCACCATAATTAATACCGTTCTCATGTCAATCTTTTGAAGCAATTATATGTGGATTTTCATATATACCAATCATTTTCTCCATTTATTATCCTTTTCTAAATTCAGTATTCTTCTTTTCTCCTGTCACTTCAAATCGTTTTCTTTTATTTGTTACAACATCAACTTTTGAATAATTTCCTTTTAATTCAATAGTTATTGATCCAAATTCAACTTCTTGCATTTCTGCTTTTATACATTCAAGAACATTTTCTATTATTTTATTATTTCGTTTCATTTGTTACCTCTTTACAAAAGTATTCATTGTCTTTCCTCTTTTTCAATTTCTTCATCTACTGATTTTATAATTGAATTCCAAAAAGGCTCTCCTATACATCTACATCTAAATTGTTCACCTGGTATTGCTCTTGGCATTTCTGTAATTCTTTTCTTCCAATTTATCTTTCCTGTTTTTAAATCAATATCTTTTTGTTCTGCATATATTGTATCATCAAGCCAGTTACAAATTTTACCTTCCATTATCCAATGAGATGGAATTGCTTTCGGATATTTACCTTTTGGATTTCCTCTTACTTTTTCATCTCTCTGGGTCCTCCAAATATATTCTTTTAATCCAATAGCAAGATTTCTTTTTTTAGTTATTTGTCCATTTAACTTACCAATTTGATCTACAGCTATCAAAGAAGCTTTATTTTGAAAAACAGCTTTATTTGTTTTATTTACTTCTTTTATAATTTCAGCAATCGATAAACCATTTCTAATTCCTCTATTTATTGTTTCACTTATTCGTCTTATATATTCTTCACTCATTCCTCTTATATGTTCAAAATTTTCTAATATCCATGTTCTTTTTAAATCTTGCCACCAAAAATCCGTCATTCTATATTCGAAGCCTAATACATTACTTGTTTGTTTATTCCATTGTTTTTGATTTTGTTCAAATACAACATCTGCAATTATTGACAAATTACTCCATAATTCTGTTTGTTCGGGCGGCGTTTCAGTTGTTCCTATATTTGCATTAGCAATATTTCTTTGCCTATTTCCCATTTCTCTAATTTCATCTGGATATTGATCATTTCGATTTGGAATATCAGATATATAAGGTGTTTTTTTTATAGCTTTATAATGTCTTTCTAATTCTTTATCTGTTCTCTGTTTCTCTTCAATCCATCTATTAAGATTCCTATCAAGAGTATTTTTTGTTTCTTGTTTCATTGGAATAGTAAGTAATTTTCTAATTACAGAATAATATTTTCTTTCTTGAGATCTTGGATATATCCATCTCTTACGTTTTGGGGTTTCTGTTTTTTTTCTTTGTTTAATTGTTAAAATTCTTCTTTTTGCCTTAAGATTTTCTTTAAAATTTATTGTATATTCATCTGCCATTCTTGTTTTTCCAATTTTGAATTATACAAGCAACAACCTGTCTTGATCTTAAAGATCCTCCTGTTTCTTCACACATTTTTTGTACTTCAATTAACATATCAACTAAACTATTATCTAATTTATCAATATTTAATATTTTTTTTGCTATCCTAATACAATCATATTCCATATATTTTCCTATCTAATTACATTTTGTACACTTTGCTGAAAATAAACTTATTACATTTTTACATTTTTTACATATCCAACCAATTTTTCTATATATTTTTTTATATGTTGGCTTATTTTCTCTATCTATTTTTTTATATTTATATTTTTTTATATTTATTATTTTTTCTTCAACACCATTTAATTTAATTCCATTAAAATAAATATCTACTTTTCCTATAATATTATCCTTCATATTTTTCTCCAAATTTTTTATTCATCTCTAATTTCTGTTATCTCTTGATTTTCATCCAAAAATACACTTGCTTTTAACTGATTATAAAATGTATTTGGTTTGTTTTTTTCTATTGCATATTTTTTATATTGACATAATGCCTTTTTTATCGCTTCTTTTTCATTATTTGCTTTTACATAACATCGCACACCTGATACACCAATCCAACCATTTGTAACTTCATATATTTTCATTTATTCACCTTCTTGCATTTGATCTAACTCCGGATATCTTATTTGTCTTACCTCTTCACTATCTACTACCTGATCCTCAATTCTCAAATGATCTGCTTGCGCTTCTTTTAATTTAACATCAGCTTGTTCGCTTGCCGTTAATTGGAATAATGGATTAAAAGTAATTGTATGATCACCAGGTAATTTTTTCCAAATTGCTATTAAATCTACTAATTTTTGTAATGGAAAAAATAAATCAAGTTTTTGTTTTGATTTTACCATATCATAATAATTAATTAAATCAGCTTTTCCTGTAGCATTCATCCCAGCAGGACTTCTCCCAAATAATCTTGTTACTGGTATTTCAGCAGCACCAGAAAGAAACATCATCATTCTATCTATGAGATCAGCCAATCCTGCAACACTAGCTGTATCTCTTGTAAAACTTTCTGTTTCGTCTAATAATATATCATTCAATAATGATCTATACATACTTATTATATTATGTCTATCTATAACTTGTTTTTCATTACTAGTTGCTAATTTTTCAGCAAGTCCATTTAAAGAAAATACATTAATAATAAATTGAAAAATAATATTTGCCACAGATGGAGAAATCCCTCCAAAATTTCGTAAATGTTCATAAACATATTGTAAAATACTTATTCCCCAATATCTTATTTCTACATCTATATTAGCCACATCTTCCGGAGCTGGTTCTCCAAAAAATTCTACAACTCTTGATGAATGAATGTTATACGTTTTTTGCGTTGGTCCTAATCTGACTCGATACACTTCAACTTTTCCAAAATTTGGATTCATTATATTATCTATAAATTTTGATGTATCTAAATCAATTTGTGATCTACTTGCAGGTTTTAACCATTCTATATTTTTAATATTTTTTATATTAAGTGGCTTATCAAATTCTTGTCCATCCATAGCTCCAATTATTATAATTGATCCCCCAAAACATCTTTGAAAACAAATACCTGTATTATAATGTTTTTCTGCTTTTAACAATTCTAATGTTTTTTCAATTGTTTTATCTTCATCGTTTGCTATACTAATCCATTCCCTAGTCATATCATCGGCAACAGCTTTTATTATTTTTCTACCATATGCATCACCTACAAAAATATTTCCTAATTCTTTATCTACAAGAGGAGTAAAAGTACCAAAATATGTTTTATTAGATTTATCCTGAGATTTTGACAATCCTACAAGAGCATTAATCCAACCATCTAATCTATTATTTTTTAATCTTTTTTCGACTATTTTATCTATTTCTTTTAATGACATATTATCTAATTTTTGATTTATTTCTGCATCCATAATTTGCTCCTTTTTTTATTATAACTTACTTTGTAAAAAAAAGAAAGTATTATTTATACCTCATTTCCCCAGCAATCCCAGCCTATTTTTTCATTTCTTGCAAATAATTCTATCCTTGATAATTTTCCAAATAATTTTATAATTAATTCATTAAATAAAACAGGTTTTTCAGAATGTTTTAATCTATTATATAATTGAACCTGCATAATAGAACAATCTTTTCTTTTAGCTCCTTTCCCCTTTTTGCCTAGTAAACAAACTTCTGCATTTGATCTTGTATATCTACCCATTCCCATGTATATTGATTGATCTTTATTTGTCTTAATATAAGTAAATAAATTAGTAATATATTTAAAACCCCACGATTCTATTACTTGAATCCCCTCTTTTAAAAAAGGAAATGTACACCACATGCAAAGAACAGAATCATTATTAGCAATATTGTTTATAGGTAATAAACATATTTCTTTTATTTCCATACACTTATAATGACTCTCTGCACCACCTCCATGACTTTTACTTTTATCTTTATATTTCCAAGGAGGATCAGAATATATAATATCATATTTTTTATCAGTATTAAAAATATCAACTTTCATCTTTATTTCTTCTATAATTGTTCAAACTTCATTATACATCACCTCACTTTTTATTAAACACAATTATTTTGATTCTGTCAAATACCTTATGCTGACCACAAAGCATCTACATAACTTTTCCCTTTGTAAAATTTTCTTTTAATCAACGAAGCCAAAGAATCCGGCGCATCGTCTGGTTTTTCCCCAGGGCAATAATCAACAATTTGTTCCATGTAATCAAAATCGCTTTCTTTTGCAAAATATAAATCATCCCATACACTACTAAGATATATTGTAATCTTAGTATCCTTATTCAAATTTTCATTATAACTTATAACATTTAATCCAGCATCTTTGAGAAAATCTGCTGTATATCCTTTGTCTGGATTTTCTTCAACATACATTAATTTACATCGATATTTTTTATATTTTTCAATTATTGTTTTTTTCCAGTGTTTAACATTTCCAGCATAAGAAAAACCTACAATTTGTAATTTCTTCTCATTTTCCGCCATAAACGTAAGGGCATTTGTAGCAATACCATCAAATGCCGCATCCAAATGACCAAAAACTCCAAGATTTGAAAATTTCCAATTACAATATTTTGGATTTGCAAATTGTAATAAATCATCTACTGTATGTTTTAATTCATAATTTATTGACCATAATGGACTTGTAATTTTTGATTTTCTTTCTTTTATTTTTTCTTCTGATAATATCCCAGTTTGATATACATCATATTTCAGCGGTTCTGGACATACAGTCCATGGACCGTTTTTATGCCAAGGAGTCCCTAAAAATCCAGTTGATTTATTTTTTCCTTGTCTTGCTATGTTTGTTCTTATTTCCTGTATTATTATTTTTGTTTTTTCTCTCTCTGCTTTTGATATTCGATCTTTCAACGTAGAAAAATCATCCATAATCGGTTTTTCTAAATGTGCACCTGTTATAGAACTGTCAATACCATAAGCATTGATATTGCCTTCCGGTGTGATAGTATCTTTAAAATTAAAAGTTAATCTAAATTGATTTAATTCAACTATTTCTGGATAAAAACCATGTGCGTATTTAAATAATTCTTTTGCTTCATCCAATTCCATTAATTCGGCAATTACTTTAATAACTTTTGATGCATTATCTAATTTTTTTCTTAGAATTCCTATTCTATCACCTGGATAAAATAACATCCATCTTATACTACCTATTATACTTATAGATGTTGTTTTATACGAATCTCTATGAGCTTGTAATGATCTATCTTGATCAGAATCCCATATATATTTAATCCATTTTGAATGCATTGGAGTTAATAAGATTTTCCCAAGCATATGTCCAAGTAAATGAGGTTGATTTTTTATCATTTTCAAATGTTTATCTGTAAAATACATAAATTAAAATTTTTTAATCTTTCTATCTTTTTTTATTCTTCTAATTCCATAAAATCTACTTCTTTCATTTATTCCTCCAATTCATCATTTTCTGACCAAAACTCATTTTCTCTTCCACAATAATTACAACCATCACATTTATGTTTTTCATCTAATATACAAGAATTTTCTTTTTCATCTTCACAATATCCGCAATTACAACATTCTTCATCTATATTTATTATACAATTATTTTGTATATAATTCATACTATTATTCTTCCATTCAGCTTTTTACATTACCTGGATTAGAAAATTCAACTGCTTGTAATTTATTTTCATTTTTTGCTAAATATTTCATTTCGCTAATAAATTTATATAAAAGAGGAAACAAACATACTATTGCTCCAATAATCAAACCCCAATCTTTTGTACCGCTAATTCTTTCCATTATATGCAAAAAAATATATTTTATTCTATTTTTACCCCATCTGTTTTCTATTCTGATTTTTTCTTCTAACTTTTTAATTTTATCACTATTATATAATTTTGCATATTCTGGTCTATTTTTTATATAATCAACTATCATTTTAATATCATTTTTTTTAGCTATTAATATATCCGTTAAAACTTTATGACTTTTATTACTTTGAGTACATACATAATTTATTAATGCTAATGCTTCTTTAATCATTTATATTTCCTTTATTTTTAATAAATTTATTCATATCTCCCAATATATAGAATCTTCAAGATTTAATTTTTCTAATTCTAATCTTGTTTTTTGTATAATATCTGCTTCTCTTGCTTTTTCACACATATTGAATCCTTGCCAACATGAAGCACGTAAACATTTAGCACATACAATAATTTTTTCATCTTTTTGTTTCATGTTTATTCACATTTATCACCATAACCATAACCATCACCATAACCATAACCATAACCATAACCAGCATTATAACCATAACCACCACCATCACCATCACTATAATTATAACCATAACCATCACCATAATTATAACCATCACCATAACCATAACCATCATTATAACCATAACCATTGTCGTAACTATAATAATTTCTAATTATTATTGCCATAATTCTTCC